>TARA_B110000003_G_scaffold117267_2_pt1 | contig 12205 bp, 11 predicted proteins | sample TARA_B110000003 | Tara Oceans TARA_B110000003 (sample SAMEA4396424) | marine metagenome | biome: Westerlies Biome; feature: [SRF] surface water layer (ENVO:00010504); material: water (ENVO:00002006), including particulate matter (ENVO:01000060) such as... | depth 5 m
GGCAACCGCGCCCGTAGGATTCGTCGGGAAATTCAGCATCACAATCTTTGTCTTTGACGTGATTGCAGCAGCTAGAGCATTTGGCTTCAGAGAAAAACCATCTTCCTTTGTCGTTGCAACTGGCACTGCAACACCATGCGCCATGACAATACTCGGAGAGTAAGATACGTAGCACGGCTCGTGATAAATCACTTCGTCACCGGGATTCAGAAGGGCTCGCAGTGCAAGATCCAGTGCTTCGGAAACTCCTACCGTAATGAGAACCTCCGAGTGAGCATCGTAAGACACATGGAAAAAATCATCCACATATTCTGAGATCTTTACCCGCAAGCTAAGAAGGCCTAAATTAGAGGTATAACTCGTCTCCCCTTTTTCCAGCGAGTAAATAGCCGCCTCCCGAATCGACCAAGGTGTCGCAAAGTCGGGCTCTCCAACCCCCAAAGAAATGACATCGTCTCGCCCGATCACGAGCTCGAAAAAGTCCCGAATCCCCGAGCGTGGAATAGTTTGCAAGTGAGTTGCCAATTTCGAGTCAATATCCATCGCAATGTTTGCTAGGGAGTAACCGGAAGACGAGATGCACCTGAATTTTCACCGAAAATGAATCCCTTCTCTTTGTATGACTTCAACCTGAAGTGAGTTGCAGTCGAAATGACGCCCTCAATCGTACTAAGTTTCTCGGAGACAAAGGCCGCCACCGACAAAAGATCTTTTCCTTCAACCATTACGAGTAAATCGTATCCGCCGCTGATCAGATAACAGCTAGTTATCTGTTCAAAGCGGGAAATCCGGCGAGCGAGACGATCAAATCCTCCTCCACGTTCTGGAGTGAGTTTAACTTCGATAAAAGCAGTCACGTCATCATCACCATCGAGAGCCGGGTCAATCATGGCGCGATAACCGCGAATTGTTCCATCCTCCTCCCAGGCCGCGATCTGAGAAGCTACCGCCTCTTCCGAGGAGGATATCTGGGCTGCCAAATCAGCATTGGACTGGCGCGCGTTGCGCCTGAGAAGGTCAAGGAGTTGGTTCATATCAGTATTTCAAAAATTAGTCGCCAAAACACACGCCAACTGCCCGGGCAGCTTTTACAACTTCAGTGTCAGATTCAACGAGCCGAAGCTCTTCCACAGCCTCCTTAATAGGAACCGAGCCAACGTGATAGCTGTGATAACTCACCATTTGACCGAACTTGCCTTCTCCGGCAAGTTGTGCAGCCATTACGCCAAAACGAATTCCCAAAATTCGGTCAAGAGGCGTTGGCGTTCCACCCCGTTGAATGTGACCCAAAGTTGTACACCGAGTCTCTTTGCCCGTAAGCTCGCCAATCTTGTTGGCCACCTGCTCACCGATACCTCCAAGACGAACTTCGCCACCTCGATTGTCGTCTACAGTTGCCAGATGTCCGTCGGGGTTTTTGGCACCCTCGGCCACGACTACCAGCGAACTTGTGTAACCCATTGCTTCGCGCCTCTTGAGGTGCTCGGCCACTTTTTCGTAAGTAAAAGCAATCTCAGGGAGCAGAATGACATTGGCAGCTCCAGCCATACCGCCCCACAAAGCGATCCAACCAGCGTGACGCCCCATGACCTCCAAAACCATCACACGTTTGTGGCTTTGAGCCGTGGTGTAAAGTCGATCAAGGCCATCTACCACTGTGCTTACCGCACTATCAAAACCGAAAGTCATTGAAGTAGCCTTAAGATCGTTATCGATTGTTTTGGGCACCCCGATGATAGGCCAGCCTTGCTCGTAAAGTTGATTTGCGGTCGTCAGTGATCCATCACCGCCGACTACCACAAGTGCTCCAATTTCAAGTTGATCTAGGGTCTTCTTAGCTCGATCAACAATTTCTTGAGGGACCCTAGCAATATCACCCTCACCAATCTTTGCCGCAAAGTTCCCCTTATTCGTTGTCCCAAGGATCGTGCCCCCCTGCTTGAGGATCCCCTCGGTATCCTTGGGATTAAGGAAGGTGAAATCCCCCGGAGGAAGAAGTCCTTCAAAGCCATCTCTAAAACCGATGGTTTCCCAGCCTTTAGAAGCCGCAGCGCCAACAACTCCGTGAATAACTGCATTCAACCCTGGGCAGTCGCCCCCGCAATTAAGAATTCCAATTCTCATAATTTAATGTGTGTGTTAAAGTCTTCGCTTATTGGGGTTTAGAAACAATGAGCAGCTCGCGTGCCTCCTGGACAGGTCGCCCTTGCATCTGCCAGTTGTCATAGGCAGCCCACCCCTGATTGATCAAGGTTTGCGTGATTCCCCATCGATCCGGACTCCCAAGCGCAATGGTAATCAGACGACGTCCCGTCAGCTGAGTCCCTCCGGTCGGAAGTTTGCGGACGATGGGCTTTTTTTCCGAACTTGTTGCTGCACACGGCCCAGCTTGCGCCGTATTTCCGCTCTGAATCCCATTTACATTCCCCCCACCGATCAGCGCGTGAGTGTTGCGAACCTTAAAAGACCGCTTTTGATTCACTCGAAAAGATGAAATCGTCCGTTCTGTCTGTTTTACATAGAACTGGAAACCTGGATTGCGCATCGCGTAAATAGCTAAGCGTGCCATATCGCGAGCAGTCGAAATGCCCTGTGATCGATTTCCATCCATCCCATGTGGATTAGCAAAGCGAGTCTGCTGCATCCCAAGTCCACGGGAAAGATTGTTCATCTCGGTCACGAAAGCCGCCTCGGGTGACAATCCCCCGGAACGGCTCTGAATCGAGCGTCCCGCATGGTCCGCCAAGGTGGCGGCGGCCACATTGTCGGAACCCAAAAGCATGGAATACATTGCCTCTCTCAACGAAATCCGATCCCCCGGAATAAGCCCCATTGGATTGAACCCACCAATTAATGAAGTCCCCTGAGGCACGATAGCAATCTCTGCCATGCTTGTTCCACTCAATTTAGCCCAATCTAGAACCACCATTGCGGTCGCTATCTTGGTCAAACTAGCTACCGGCCTTCTTTTGTCAGCATTCAGCTCCAGTACAATCTTCCCACTGTAAGATTCCACCGCAATGTAGCTTTCCCGACCCTCTGTTATTCCAATCAAGAAACATAAAACAGCGAGCAAACACTTCGAAAAGCTGGATATCTTGAAGCGAACTTCCATAACTACGGCAGAACCCTAGTGAAGTGCCGGATTAAGTCGAGATTTGGCAAAGGAATTTTTTCAAGGCTTCCGCTCTTACACAGACGATAAGCCTTGAGTAAGCCGCGGGCGGGGAGTGAGATTCTGTATTCAAGTTGGTTTCACCTCTGGAGTTTTTACCTACGACGTAAAATTTCTCCTCAATTCTGTACGATCCTGGCAACCCAATTCCCTTCAGCTGGCCTCTTCCAAGCGAACTCCGGATCCCTCAATTGCCCTCCCACATTGAGATTGAAAGATTTTTCGCTCCAACCACCAATTTTCCATTGCAAAGCTTCAAGTTCTTCGGTGGAATAGCTCCCGTAATGAGAAAGCTCCTACTGATCACACTCACCATTGGCTTCGCCATTCCCGCACAGGCTGACATCCAAGCCCCTCCGGGAAGCAAATACAGTTCTTCGCGTAAGCTCGGCCGGGCTGTCGCAAATATCCTCTACGGAGTCACCGAGGTTCCCGAGCAAATGGTGCGGAAATCTGAAACTGAAGGCCGCAGGTCAGGATGGGCACATGGAATTGTCGATGGCTCACGTCGTGCCCTCAATCGTATCGGCTATGGTGTATATGAGCTTGTGACCTTCCACAGCCCAACCCACCACGGCACCTTCAAGCCGCCCTACACTCGCTGTGGTAATGACGCCCGGATTGAAATGAATCCTCGCGACGGACTTTCTGAATTCCCACCCGAGCTTGGTTTCGAAACCTACTTCAGCCACTCACGCTCCCAGAAGTGGTAAAAACCACTCCTCGCTTGTTTTTTAAAAAGCCGCCTTCTTCGGAATGCGGCTTTTTTCATCGCCACCCTATACTGTTTCATTACTTAACAAGCGAAGATCAAGTGCATTCAAGAATTAGAATAACTCTGCGGAGCGTTAACAATTAGCGATTCGCCGACCATGCATTCAAAAACAAACATGCAAATCTCCAGATTGACAAAACATTTCCCCGTTGCAGTTTTGTATTCAAAACGTTCATCATTACATAAAATCGCAACTTGCTATGGCTCGATTCATCAGCAATACCAAAGAATCTAGCCTCAGAACGTTTCCCCTAGAAATTTTCCAAACCATCTTCTTGATTAAAGATCATGCGCCTTTTCATTCTTCTCGTCACCCTCCTTCTTTCGGCTCACTTGCTTAACGCCCGAACATGGAAAAGTGCCTCAAATGATAAATCCTTCGACGCCTCCTATGTCTCCAATGATGGGAAGTTGGTCACACTCAGAAAAGGTGGACGAATTCTGACCTTCTCAATTGCCAAACTTCATGCCGATGACCAAGCATGGCTGAAGGAAAACCATCCCACCAAAGAAAAGGGGAAAGGCGTAAATAAAACTACTACAGCAGCACCAAGAGGGGCCGCTTTCGACACCCTCGAATTTGGTGACAGCCGCAAGGAGGTCGTCGGGAAACTGAGCGCCAGCCCCAATGTTATCTCATCCGTTCCGGCAGCCATGACCGCCCGTGTCGGGCTCAATGGGACCTTCAAGACAACCCAAACAATCGGAGGTCTCCATTGTTATCTCTACTTTGATTGGGACGATAACGCCAAACTCAAAGAAGTCACCCTTCGGACAAAAGGAAAATCACTCGACGCATATAGTGGAACACTCCGCAACAACTGGACCGAGCTAATCAAGCTTCTCACAATTCTCCATGGCGATGCTGTGCAAGGCGCTCCCTACCCCAATTCAGCAGATCTCCAAGACGGGCTCATTTTAGGATCCCACCTCTGGCGAACCGAGGACGAACATTCCGTCCTCCTCGGCACGGGACAAGATGGCAACCTATATTCCGTTGTTGTTCGTATTACCAACGAGCGCATCAAGGCTAATCCCACTGGTTGATTTCCGCAAGCTTCCTAGCAAGCGGCAAGCTTCCGTCGACCGAACGCAACCAACTTTCCCGCCGGAACCAATTACGCTGCCGCTTTGCGTATTGGCGCGTCGAGATCGTGATCCGTTCCTCACATTCAGCGAGTGTCAGTCCTTTATTTAGATAGGCATCAATTTCGCGAACCCCTATCGCCTGTCGGATCGTTCCTGCTTCGAGAGGAAGCTCTTTAACCTCATTAATCGCTCCAGAATTCAGCATGACACGCGTCCTTAGAGCAATTCGTTCCGCCAGCATTTCGCGCGGCCAATTCAAAACAATTCCTTTCAAACCCTCCAACAAAGTTGGATCCCCAAAGTTTTGACGAAGTTTCGAAGCTTTTCCTCCAGTCACAAGACAGATTTCGAGCGCGCGCGAAAGGTGCCTTCGATTCTGCGGATTTTGCCGCATGGCCTCATCTGGATCTAGCTCTTTTAAACGTTCATAAATCTGATCCACAGCCCAATCTTCCAATTCCGCCCTAATCCCCTCATCTCCCGGTGGCGCCTTGGCTATTCCATGTGTGAGGAATTTAAGATACAAGCCCGAGCCACCCACGACGATTGCCGTCTTTCCACGACTTTCAATTTCTTCGATTACCGGATTGGCCAAAGCCGCATACTTGGCGGCGTCCATCGATTCGGCGCTACCTATAACACCAAACAGATAGTGCGGACAGGCCGCCTGCTCCTCACCGGAAGGCGCAGCACTTAGAATTTCAAGCCCGCGGTAAATTTGGAAGGCATCGCCATTCACAATTTCCCCATCCCAAGCCTCGGCAAGCGCTAGAGCAAGAGCCGTCTTGCCAGAAGCAGTTGGCCCGCAGAGAAAAAATCGTGAAGGAATCACAGGGCGAGTTTGGAAAAAAAGCCCGTCCGGCAAACACCGAACGGGCTAAAATCTAGTTGCAAGTTGATTACTCCTCGTTCTCCGGAAGGTTTGGCGGAGGATTTTCCTGCGGAGCTGGATCACCATCGGCATCGATAGCACCTTTTGACTTAGCCCCATTCACAATGAGAGTGCGTCCCATAAAGGGCTGATCATGAAGAACTTCAACTGCACGCTTGGCCTCATCAATCCGGGCCATCTCAACGAAACCATAGCCCTTTGAGCGATGCGTATTTCGGTTGTAAACGATTTCAATTTTACGCACCGCACCCACTCCTTTAAAAAGGTCTTCAAGATCGTGTTCGGCGGCATCATAGGAAAGGTTTCCAACATAAAGACGCTGCCCTTCGACTTGGGAGCTATCCGGGGTTGGACGTCGCTTTTGACGGGCCCTCGCGGTTTTACCTCCTGAGGAGGAGTCTTTAGAACTCATCCGGCCAGAGGCATCGCGCACGTTCTCTTTAGGCTTACGAGTATTTTGCCTAGCACCTTTTTTAGAGGATCGGTTGTTCTTCGGGTCTTTGTAGAGCCCAAAAAATTTCTTAATCCTCTCGAACAAGGTGAGGGGTTTAGGTTTGGAAGAACGGCGGCGCGACCCAGATCCACTATTGCCACCATTGTTTCGGCGACGCTGATTATTACCACCTCCTTCACGATTTCCACCGCCCTGACCCTGCTGATTGCGGTTTCGGTTGCGGTTTCGGTTGCGGTTGCGGTTTCGGTTGCGATTACCTGACTGATTACCCGAACCCTGTGAGGACTGTTCGGACGACGTGTTTCTATTTGATTCTGACATTGTTCAGATTGGGCACTGAGGCCCGATAAGTGTCGAAAAGCTTCGGTCCGTAAAATCCAGCGTTCCGGAGTTACCAAATCAAACAAAACAGTGTTTGAATATTGGCTAAGAAGGCCTCCGGTTTATAAAAGCTGATTCAAAAACGACCGAAAAGCGGACTTCCCGACGAGTTTTTGGCCAGAACTCCGGGCAACCCGGAAAAGTTCCTGCCGGGTTAAGTATAGGTTTCCCTTAATTTTAGGCAAGCCGTAATCCCCGGTCCGCTTTGAACACTAGCCTCGCCGAATTCAAAACTCCTCGGAAAATGAAGGAGAGTGGTACTGGTAAATCCATCAAAATCGACCTAATCTAATCCCTATGCTTCCCAAGCTAGTTCTCATCGGCCTCTCGGTCACGTTGTGCGCAGGTGCACAGGAAACGGCCGAGGCTCCCCTTCTAGTTAAGCCAAACCTTCCCCCATCAAACGCCCCTGCAGAGGAGGAGGAAAGACCGGCAGCTTCAAACGGTTCGGTTTTCAACCAAGGCTTAGCGAGAACAATGTCTATCGCAATCCCTGCTCCCCGTGGACTAATTCTTGATCGCGAAGGACGTCCTCTGGCCCAGACCAAGATGGCTTATCATATCGCACTTGATTTCACGGCTTATGATGGACCCATTGACCCAAAAGTTGCAGCCACTTGGGCACAAACCAAAATTGCTCAAGCAAACGCTCTCGTAAATGGCGATGAGACCTACAGCGATGCAAAGCTGGCAAACTACTACAAAAATCGCCGTTGGCTTCCCCGGAGGATTTCAAAAATCATTAGCGAAAGCAAAGCTAAAAGCCTTGAGAGCAAGATGCCTAAAGGGCTTTCCCTACTCCCAATCTACCAACGATTTTACCCGGAGAAGGGCCTCGCTGCTCACCTGATCGGCTATGTCGGAGCCAAAACTGTTTTGCCCACCGGCCCAATCAACGACGGCGACCCTCTTTTTCAGTCTGTCATGGGAAAATCAGGCTTCGAACAGATTTTTGACCAAAAGCTCACTGGCGAACCAGGATTGAACAAAATGATCTTCGATAAGAACGGAGAAAAGATCCTCAATGAGCCTATCAAACGCCCACGCCCTGGTGGAAACGTCGTTACTACCCTTGATCTAGATTGGCAAAGGTATGCAGAACAGGTTCTACGCGAGGACTGTAAACGGGGCGCTTTCGTAGTCATTGATATCCAATCTGGCGAAATTCTAGTAATGGCATCCCGCCCAACTTTTGACCTCAACGAATTCATTCCGTATATTACGGCCGAACGATATAAAGAACTTCAAAATAACCCCTCGGCGCCGTTGTTCGGACGTGCCTTCCAGTCAAGCTATCCTCCTGCCTCTACATTTAAACCAGTCGTCACACTCGCAGCAATCAATAATGGATCGATCCATCCAGATCAGACCTTCGATTGCCCCTACAAAATCAAAATTGGCAGAAAGTGGTTCCACAATCACTCCGAAGGCTATGAGGGCTGGGTTGATGCCAAACGGGCTCTTGCAAAATCGATCAACCCTTGGTTCTATCAAGTTGGGATTGAAACTGGCCCCCAAAACTTCCTTTCCGTCGCTCGACGACTTGGTTTCGGCTCAAAAACTGGACTTCCTCTAATCGGTGAAGCCACTGGCAATGCGCCTACAGCTGATTATATCGTGAAAAAAATGGGGCGTGCCACCACCAACGGGGACACAGCCAATCTTTCCATTGGTCAGGGATTTATGCTCGCTTCTCCGCTGCAAGTCGCCCAATCAATGGCAGCCATTGGCAATGGCAACGTCCTCATGGAGCTACAATTGGTCAGGCAAATCCAAGACTTCCACGGCCGGGTCATTGAAGCACCCACCTTCAAAAAGCGAAACGATCTCAACCTTTCTCCTATCGCCCTTGAAACAACTCACGATGGCATGCGTGACGTAGTTCACGCCAGCTATGGAACCGGACAACGCGCTAATTTAGGTTTCACCACGATGTGCGGGAAGACTGGCACGGCACAGTGGAAGGATGAACCAAAACAAGGTTTAGCCTGGTTCTCTGGATTTTTTCCCTATGACAACCCCCGCTACGCATTCGCCGCCGTTTACGAAGGAGCTCCCGGGGAAATCGTTGGTGGAGGAAGAAAAGCCGCGCCAATGGTGAGTCGCTTTTTCCTAAACTTTCAAACTGAAATCGAAGAGAACTTGAGGCCTGCAGCCCGGGCGATGATTATTAGCGAGGAGGATGGTCAACCAATTATCCCGGAAGATATGATCCCAAAAGCAATTGTCGTTGAAGATGAGGAAGCACTGTTGGGCGACCCGACGAATTCCTTAGCTACTCCGGGCAACAACGAAATCCCAGTAGATATTCCTAGAGCAATCATCGTCGAGGATGAGGAAGCGCTGTCAGGCAATCCCGCTATACTCGCCCCCCCCCGAGGCCTTACCGAAGCCCCTGCAGATCTCCCAGAAGCAATTCCAGTCTATCCGGCAGATAACCCCACTCCTAAACCACCTCTTCCGACCGTCCCTAGTGAAGAAATTATCCCCGAAGCAATTCCGGTAAAACCAGAGATACCAAGTGACACTCCCCGCAAGCCACCTGAGACTCCAAGCGATTGCTAATTTGCGGCTTTGACCTTTACCTTGGCGACATGACAAGGCACGTAAAGGACGTGCCACGACCGGCACCCTTTTTCTAAACACTATTATGGACTTACAAGTAGCTACTCTCTGCGATTTCGCTGCCGAATACCAAGGCAAAATGGTCATCTCCGGAACCTTTGATGCCCTTGCCGCCAAAGCCACTCCAATTGTGCACCCTCAGTGCTCACTTGCTATGCGCTTCTGCTTCACCCCCGAGGACGATGGAAACCACGATTTACAGATCTCGATCATTGACGAAGACGGAAAAGCCGTCAACGAGAAGATGCCTATCAAGGGTGCCATGCCAGTTCAGATACCCGATAATGTCGCTTTTATGACTCGTCACCTTATCGTTGGATTTCAGGGCCTCACCTTTCCTCGTGCTGGCGTCTACTCGGTCGATATCCTTGTCGATGACGAACTTATTCAGCGTCTCCCGCTAAGGATTATCAAGGTAGAGGATAATCAACAAGGTCAGCCTCCACAGGGTTAGACATGCCAGCTCTAGGATCCCTGCTTGAGTTCCGTTGTGCTCTCATCACAGGAGCCAGCTCTGGTCTAGGTCTTGAATATGCCCGCCAACTAGCTCCCTGCGCCGAGACTCTAATACTCGTCGCGAGGCGGGAACAGCTTCTTGAGGAAATCGCCACCGATCTAGTGGCTAGTTTCCCCAATCTTCGGATCAAGATCTTTGCCTCCGATCTTGTTCGAGATACTGAGCGAAACCGTCTCATCAATTCTCTTTCACAAGCGGGTCTATCTCCTGATTTACTGATTAATAACGCTGGCATGGGAGACTACGGAGAATTTCGGTCGTCTAATTGGTCCAAGATCGAGCAAATGATCCGCCTAAACATGGAGGCGCTAACTCATCTTACTCATGCCCTTCTTCCAGGCCTCATAGAATGTCAGGGAGCGATCCTTAATGTTAGTTCACTCGCAAGCGTGCTACCAATTCCTGACTTTGCGGTTTATTCAGCAACCAAAGCTTATGTGACCAGCTTTAGTGAAGCCCTCCGCCTGGAACTTTCCGATCAAGGAGTCCGTGTGCTTGCCGTTTGCCCAGGGCCAGTAAAGACTGGTTTCGGTGAGATCGCTCGCCGCGGAAGTTCTGGCAAACTTCCCGTGCAGGAGTCCTTTTATGTTCCCGCCGATAAAGTTGTGAGGGATTCGCTAAGAGCGCTCCGTCTAAATCGACCTCGGATCTACCCAGGGCTTAAGGTTGCCGCCGCTGCCGCTGTAATTGGGCTTCTTCCAATCGCAGCGATCCGACTTCTCATGAGCTCCCGCCCTCGAAGAAGCGACTGATTTCTAGCGTAATCCCCCAGCAGCTTTTCCGTTGGTAGTGAGGACATGAATCTCATGGACCCCTCTAAAATTAGCCGCCTTAAATTGCCAAACCACTTCTTTTTTAGGATTGATTTCAATCGCATCAGGCATGGCATCTCCCCTGGACCCATACTGGCAGGCGACGATATTTCCATTCTCAAGGAACTGTCCGCCACAGGGGTCGGCGCACTGGGGGCTCGCAAAAAACCAATCTACTCCACCCTCCTTATCGAAGATAACCGTCTTATTCCCGTTCGTTAGATTCGCCATGATTCTACCATCTTCGAGAAGAATTGCGGTAAAGGGCCAATTCCTCTTCGGCCTCCCGCCGAGCTCCGGCAAATCAGTCTTAATCGTTCGGACAATCTCCCCGTTCGGAGAATATTCCTTGATCGCAAATGCGAGCAGATGAGGAACAAGATAATTTCCGTTAGCTAACTTTCGAGCCATCCGAATCTGCATATGGGTGTTGCTGGTTTCCGGCTTCACCGGGACTTCAACCACCATTTTCCCTTCGGGCGTAATTTCAAGGATTCTCGGCTTGTCGCCCATCTCAGCAATCATGGTATTACCATTTTCCAATCGTTTGGCCGTGCTAATTTCCTTATTGGCGGCTGCCAACGTATAATGAAATACCACCTTATAATCACGAGTGAATTCCTTCACTTCGTTTGCAAACGTCACTAATACATTTCCATTGGAAAGAACTTCACCATCACGCGACTTAGCCTTGACCTCCCACGAAATTTCACATTTTTCGTCAATTATGGCGGTCTTAGTTCCGGTGATCAGGAAGGAGTGCCTTATTCCAACATCACTAATCTGCTCACCAAAAGAAGCCGAGAAAACAGTTTGAACCAGACAAAAAAATGAAAGGGTGAGGATCTTCATCCCTCATCCTAGCTTCTGAAATTCACCTTGGCGAGTGCCTAAAACAGCGTTCCCTCCGACCGAACTTTCTGTCGATAGGCTTCAATTAATTTGAGACTAATTGGCCCAGGTTTGCCATTACCGATCTCACGTTCATCAAGCTTCACCATCGGAATAGTCTCTGCAGCCGTGCCCGTTAAAAATGATTCGTCAGCAGTGTAAATATCGTAGCGGGCCATCGACATTTCTCGAATCGTAATGCCCAACTCGGCACAAAGCTCAAAAATCACCTGCCGCGTAATACCATCAAGGCTGCCATCCGAAACCGGCGGGGTTATCACCTCGTCTTTTTTCACGATGAAGACGTTATCGCCAGTACACTCCGCTACGTAACCTTGCTCATTTAACATCAAACCCTCTTTGGCTCCGGCCTTCAGAGCCTCTACCTTAGCCATAACGTTATTCAGATAATTCAGCGATTTCACTTGTGGACTCAAGCTCGCTGGCGTTGGCCGGCGAGTTGAACAAGTCACGACTTCAAGTCCATTCTCGTAGAGTTCAGCTGGATATAAAGTAATACCAGAGGCGATGATAAACATCGATGGAGTCGGACAGAGATAAGGATTCAATCCAAGATCACCAATCCCCCGTGTC
>TARA_B110000003_G_scaffold40020_1_pt1 | contig 12199 bp, 4 predicted proteins | sample TARA_B110000003 | Tara Oceans TARA_B110000003 (sample SAMEA4396424) | marine metagenome | biome: Westerlies Biome; feature: [SRF] surface water layer (ENVO:00010504); material: water (ENVO:00002006), including particulate matter (ENVO:01000060) such as... | depth 5 m
GATAAAACCATCAAAAAGAGAAATTGAAACATTCACATATGCATTTACTGTCTCTGAAAAGTTGCTTTTTGCCTTTCGGGTTGCCACAGCTGTAATTCCAATCCAATGTCCTCCGGGAGTAATTTTTTTAGTAGCAAACATAGCATGTCCTCTATGGTGAGTTACATATGGATTGCAATCCCAAAACTTTGCCATTTCAAGTTGTTCGTCATTAAGATTTTCACCAATTTCATAAACTTGCTGAAGTTGATTTTGGAAAGGACTACCTTTTGTTAAATCAAACTTGATAGGAGGTTTTGGAGGAAACATATCTGCAGACTTTAAAACTAAAGTTCTTATTTTGTTCCAATGGGGTTCAATTCCATCCATATAATCTGGAGGGGTTGGTTTCCAAAAATTTTCTGGCTCTCTTATAGTGTATTTGGGAAATGTTCTTGTTTGATTATAATTGTCATCTTTAGCCCACTCAAGAATATGATTTGCAACAAATTCACCATATTTTTTTGAAGCCTTAATTATTCTTCTAGGAGTCTTAAATGATTTTATTTTTTTATCAAACGTTTCTTCAAAATCATCCATCTTATCTTCTGAAAAAATAAGTGTTCTTCCAACTTTATTAAAAGCATATAGTGATGCAAGATTATAGTTTATATTAATATCATCCGAAGGTATCACCTGTTTTAATTCTTTTATCTGTCCACTTAGTGAAACAAATTTTATAGGTTTTGAAAACCGCATTGTTTCATATGCAGCAATGGAGGGGTAAGCATAAACTCTTGAAGCAACAGGAGGAGAAAAGATATCATATACAATAATATCAGTAAGATTTTGCATTGCCTCTTGAAAAAGCTCAGGATTATCAATTTTTTCAATATAATCAGTATTTTGATTACAAGAAATTGACAAAACAAGTATTAAAATAATTCTACTTTTTAATTTTCTAATCATTTGTTTTTTTAAGTATATACATATAATCGTCATTGGCAATTAGAAGTATATTGTCATTATTTAATTTTACAACTCTTCTTAAATTTAGACTTATTGGCAAAGGTAGAAACTCTTTGTGAATAGCTTGATTTTTGTATTGAATTATTCCTCCCGGATTTGCACTTTGAAGACCGAGTTCGGTGACGAACTTTTCAGAATTACCCACATAAAAAATTTCTTGAGATTCATTATTCCAATAAAAGTCTTGTATACTGCTCCACTGAGACTCAAAAGGAAGTGGAGTAGGATCAAATTTTTCATTATTATTTATAAAGATCATAGACTTTAATTCTGTTAGTTTTTTAATTTCAAGAATATTTTTTTCTTTTTTTCCAGTTAAATTATCAATTGTCTCAACTTTTGAAAAATCTTTATACTTATTAAATCTCTTTTTAATCATAGGCATTTGGGAACTCAAGTTGTCTTTGGTATTAAAAGGCCTATAAGTTCCAAAAAAATTATAAAAAATTATAGGATCTGATTGTTCATTTTCATCAAAATCATCTATGTATAAATAAACAGGTGATTCCATTGTGGGTTGCCATTTAAAATTTTTTCCAGTATTTCCAACTAGAATGTCTGACATTCCATCGACATTTAAATCTGCTAGTTCAACAGTATTCCATAATCCATAATAATTTTCTCCCCCTTTTAACTTAGATGCTACAAATTTTCCATCCTGATTTTGATCTATAACTATTACAGGAGTCCAATCTCCAACAACAATCAGCTCAAATTCAGGATCATTATCAATATTTCCCCATTTTGCGTCAGTTATCATTCCCAATCTTGATTGAACTATTGGTTCAAAATTACCATCACGTGTATTTTTAATAATAAAACTATAAGGACTCAGTCCATAACCGCCCGGAATTGACCTGCTTCCAACAAAAAGATCATCATATCCATCATTATCAATGTCATGAGAAACTACAACACTTCCATTTGTTGAAGGTAAAGCCACAGGAAGTCTTGAAAAGTTAGCATTTCCATCATTTATATATATCCTATCCATCATTAGCTCATCGTTTTCTTTATAATCATTTCCACCACTTACGACATAAATATCCATATCACCATCATTATCTGCATCAAACGATGTGGCAGAAACATCCTCATACTTTTGATCAATTCTGAAATCACTAATATCGGCTAACTCATAACCGGATGCTACTGCTGCAGTTCCTGAAGCTGGTGGGCCACCTCCAGATTTATTAGCTATTAAAATTTGTGAAGGACGATATCGTGCTCCTCCTATGAAAATATCTAACAAATCATCCCCATTAAAATCCTCTAATACAAATGCAGGACCCTCTGCCGACAATAATTCAGGAATAAGTTTTTCTCTTTCGTAATCTAAGTATATGTCTTCTTCATGCTTGTAAGGTAAAATGGAAAGAGAAAAATTATTTTTAACTAATATTGACTTTTCCTTTAATTGATCAGAGTTGTACATTATTTGGATCTTGTCTTCAAAAGGACCCTTTAAAACTTGAACGTTTCCATCAGCCCAACTCACGTGTATAGAATCTACTAAACTTTGACCTAACCCGAAATGTAATCTATGTGAAGATGAAGACTGAAATCCTCTGGTAGTTATGGCCTCCTTAACATCAACTTTATTATTACTTTTAAAAATAGTAACTCTAGAACCTTTTACTGGTTTTGTATTTTTTAACTCTATTGTTAAGCTTTTATTTTCTTTATTTGTTTTATTCTCAAGAATACTTGCAATCGAATTTATATTGTTAATTATTAAATCTAAATCACCATCATTGTCCAAGTCACTATATGCTGATCCGTTTGAGTAAGATGGATCGCCAAAAAAAGATTCATTAATCTCTCCAAAATCTAAATTTCCATTATTTTTGAATAGCATATTTGGAATTTTTAACTCTGGCATCTGATCGATCAATTCTTGCTTCATTTCATTTTGTTTTGTCAAAACAAAATTGCTGTAATTAGATGTGCTTAAATAGTTAATATAATCTAAATCATTAGGTCTTTTAGCTATTCCATTAGAAATAAAAATATCATTGGAACCATCGTTGTCGAAGTCCTGTAACAGAACAGACCAACTCCAATCAGAGGCATAAGTTTTTGTTAAAAGACCAACTTCAGAATAATCTCCGTAGGGTCTCTTTAAATGAAAATGGTTTCTAGAATACTGGGGTTCAAAGCCGTAATCACTTTTTATCTTTGACAGTTTATCAGTGTCCTCTCCTCCAGATTTTAGTGCTATTTTAGAATCAAAAGGCATCATGTCGGTTGTGAAAATATCTAATTTTCCATCTTCATTTAAATCTCCCACATCAATTCCCATTGTAAACCTAGAACTGTGTTTAAAATACTTTTTAAATGATTCTGTAAATGTTTTGTCTTTGTTATTAATGTATATATAATCATTTTCATGAAAGTCATTACCAACATATATGTCCAACCATCCATCATCATTTATATCTGTAGTGGTTATTGCTAGTCCATATCCAAGTGGACTACTGAGTATTCCTGATTTTTCTGTCACTTCCTTAAATTCATTCTTCCCCTCATCTAAGAGGTTTTCATAAAGTCTATCTCCTGATAGTGAATCCTTTTCTTTTCGCTTTTTAGTGGTTCCATAGCTTCTTACAGAATGTGTTGCATGATTCATTAAATACATATCTAAATCTCCATCTCTATCATAATCAAAAAAGGTTGATTGAGTCGAAAACCCTAAAAAATCAAGTCCATAATCACTTGATGATTCTGTAAATGTTAAGTCACCATTGTTTATATAAAGTAAATTATGAGTGCTTTGATTCTTAAAAAGTCCTTCCATAGGGAGCTTACTCACATAAATGTCAATAAAACCATCGTTGTTTACGTCGTCCATTGTGACTCCGTTAGACCATGAGGGAGATAAATCTAACTTTGCCTGTCTAGTTATATCTTTAAACTTAAAATTTCCCATATTAAGATATAATCGGTCTATTTCCTGATTTGCCGTGAAAAAAATATCTTCTAAACCATCATTATTAATATCGCCAACTGCAACTCCTCCTCCATTATAATAATATAAATACTCAATAATATTTAAATAAGGTTTGTAAGACAACTGATTAGTAAAATCTATACCGGAGTAATTGCTGTCTATACTTTCAAACAACACATTTTTAATTTGACTTTCATTTGACTTTGTACATTTTACACAAATAAGACAAAAAAATAAAATCAGTAAATTTTTCATTTATAATTTTTAAATATAAATCGACTTAACGTATCTCTATTTCTTCCAACCCATAATTGATTATCATCAACAACAAGAGACCTTATTTCTCCCTTGATATTAAATCCTCTTCCATTGGGTTTATAAATTAAACCTTTGGGAGTATTCTCCAGAAATAAACCATAACTAGCGTCATATGAACCAACTTCAGGTTTAACATTATAGAGATTTCCCCCCATAAAAACATCCAGATCTCCATCTTTATCAACGTCAGCATGGGTTATTGAATACACTGGACTAAACTGAACTTGATCTGGTAGTGGTATTTCAGAAAAACTAAAATTACCATTATTTTTTAAAGCCATTGTTGAAAGAGTATTAATTGAACAAACGTAGGAGTCTTTCAATAATTTCTTAGAAAATATTGAGATTAGATCTGCATTTTTAAATGAAGAATAATTAGGAAATTTCTTTTTTAAAATTTTCATTTGATCAATAAGATTATGTCTTAATGCATAGGGATACTCATTCCCATTATTTGAGGTAAATGCTAAAACTCCCTCACCTCGTCCATTTCCATCAAAATCGTTATAATAGCATAAGATAGGATAGTCTTCAGAGGCTTTGAATCGACTATTTTTTCCATGATTTCCAATTATTATATCCTCTATACTATCTCCGTCAATATCAAAGATATCAATAGTGTTCCACCACCCTGTTTTTTGCTTCCATTTATTATCTAAAATTACAAATGATCCCTCAATATTTTCAAAAAAATTAATTCCCATAAACTCTCCAATGATGATAAGATCTTGATCATTATCATTATCAAAGTCATAAAAAGCAGCATCAGTAATCATTCCAATATTTAAAAGTTCAGGAGCTATATGTTTTGTTTTATTTTCAAAGTTTCCACTTCCGTCATTAACTAAAATATAACCACTTCCAGGTAAGCCATATTCTCCAATTTTAGATCTTTCTCCAACAAATAAATCTAAGTCACCATCAGAATCTATATCAGCATATGCGACAGATTCAGAACTAATTTTTAGCTCGTCATCAGGAAGATTTTGTTTGCTTTTTGTGAATATTCCTGATCCATCATTTAAAAGTAATATATCAAAAAGGAAAGTCGAATATATTGAGTTTTCAACACCACCTGATGTCATATATATATCTAAATCTCCATCATTATCTACATCTAGTATGGCGCTTTCAATGTGTTCAGAATCTTTATTTAGATCTAAGATCTCTTTATTTATTTCATTATCAATCCACCCTTTTTCATTTGCAAATAAAATTCTTGATGGATATCCTTTAGGTCCAGGAAAGATGATATCATTTTTCGAATCCCCATTAAGATCTGCGATACTAATTTTTGGTCCTTGAGTACTTAACATATGATAGTTAAGTCTATCTGAATCAAAATCAACATATAAGTTTTCTTTGTGAACTGGAAAATAATCTTGAATATCTTTTTTAAAAATTATATTTTCTTTTGATACAGGGGATTTTGTTTCATCCGTCAATGCATTTATTATATCAAACTCATAACTAGTATTTACATTTAAATTTTTCTTAATTGTTATTTCCTCTGAAGGCCATACTATTTTTACATCTACTGTTTCAGACCCACCAATACCGATGGTAGAAGTCAAGTCCATACTAGACTGAAATCCTCTAACAGGTTGAACCTCGTGATATATAGTAGTTGATCCTGTCTTAACTTCAATTTTTGCACCCAAAGAATTTGGATTATCTTCCGATCCATTGAGTTTTATTTTAATAAAATTATTATCAAGAATTTCCGCTTTATTTTTGAAGACAAAAGGCAACATATTCACATTATTAACTACTAAGTCTAGATCTCCATCATTGTCAAGATCCCCATATGCTGATCCATTAGAAAAACTTGGAATATTTAATCCCGAATCCTCAAAATTTTCAAAACCTAGATCTCCTGTATTTTTATATGAATGATTAGGAACTTTATTAGATGGAATAATATCTACCAGTCTCTTATAGTCAACTTGATTGTTAGTTATTACAGATTTTATAACCTCTTCACTTGCTACATATTGTAAATAATCTTGATCTGTTAAATCCTGATAAATTCCGTTAGCAATAAACAGATCTTTAAAACCGTCATTATCCATGTCAAAAAATAAAGCTCCCCAACTCCAATCAGAAGCTTCAACGCCAGTCAATCTTCCGATTTCACTAAATGTATTATTTCCATTATTCAGGTGAAGCATATTTCTGGTAAACTGATGGTGATACCCATTTTTAACTACGTATTGATATTTGTTCCAGCCCTCAAAAGTAGTGACAGATTTCAACCTCTTATAATCAGAAGGAAGCATTTCAGTTACAAATATGTCGTTCAGACCATCATTATTTAAATCTGCCATATCTGCTCCCATTGAAGCACCACTTATTGATCTCATTTGATCAGTTAAAGATTCTTTAAATGTTCCATTTTTTTGATTGATATAGAGGTAATCCCTTTCAAAAAAGTCATTTGAAACAAAAATATCTTCCCAATTATCACCATCTATATCTCCAACACTTACACCTAATCCAAAACCAATCACACTACCATATATTCCAGCTTTATCACTTACGTCAAAAAAACGACCATCAATATTTTCCATCAATTTATCTCCTCCCAAAGAGTCTCTTTTTGGACGCTCATTTCTCCTTAAATCAAAACTTCCTATAGCCTGATAAGAGTTATTTAAAATATATGCATCTAAGTCTCCATCTTTATCATAGTCAAAAAAAGTAGCATGCGTTGAAAAGCCACGGTCAGCAAGTCCATATTTTTCTGCACTTTCAGTAAAAGTCAGATCTCCATTATTAATGAATAACTCATTTTGTTTATTATCTCCTTTAACATCACCAGAATTGCAAACATAAATATCTAAAAACCCGTCAGAATTAATATCTACCATTGTTACTCCAGTCGCCCACGCTTTTTCTCCTTTTACCCCAGCAAGCTCGGAAATATCCTTAAAAGTGAAATTACCTTGATTTAAAAAAAGCTTATTTGATTTTTGATTAGCAGTAAAATATATATCTATTAAACCGTCATTATTTATATCACCTAATGAAACTCCACCTCCATTATAGTAATTACGATACTTATAAACATTAAAATCATTACTAAAACCCAAATCATTGGAGAAATTAATCCCAATAGAATCAAGATCTTGCAGTTCAAAAAGTTTTGATTTTTGTTTATTACAACTACACAAAAGGATAACAAAAATTAAGTAAAATCTAAAAATTAATTTCATCTTATTTTAGCTTATTATTTAAATCCTCTATTGTTAGTTGAACAAATCTGTTATCAAAGACATATGCAGTTATGAGTCTATTTCCATCCACTTTGGTCATAATAGGTGATCCATTAATTTCTTTTTTTAATTTAAAAAATGTATTTCCAGGATATATATACTCCATCATTTTCATCCCCTCAATTAATAAATATTCCTTTTGTAAATTTTTAATAGTTGGGTCCCATCCCAAAAAAGAAATACGCATTTTTAAACCTGTTAATATTTTACTTTCATCAAAAATTCCATAAAAAAGAAGTTCCATGTTGTCTTTAGGATTGTATATTGGAGAAACAGAATCAAGAATATGTCGTACAAATTTATTACTGGGACCCTGATTGATTAATTTTTTCTTGTTTAACTCCCAGCAATCAGTGAAAAACTTTTTTTGGGTTTGCCCTATCTTTAAATCAAAGATCAAGTCTGAGTAATTTTTTCCTGATTTAAGTTCACGTTTAACGATCCTTTCATAATCAGACTGACATGAAATAAATAAAAAAATAATAGAATAGGTGAAAAATTTAATGTGGTTCATGAAATTTAATTGAATCGTTATTAATAGCAAAAATTATATATTCTTTTTTATTATTTTTTAAGGCATTAATCCCTCTAATTTGTCCTTTAACACCAAGACTTTTTGGTGAATCAGTAAAATACTTTTCTGAATCTGAGTTTATTGGTAAAACCCAACCCCTCGAGGCATCATAGCTTCCAAATTGTGGTTTTACTAAATATTGATTACCCCCCAAATATAGAGAGTTTTTATTGGTGTCAGGATCATTTTTTATTAATATACTATAAATTGGACTGTACTGAATTTCCTCTGGCAAATCATATTGATTAAAACTATCTTTTTTACCAACGAACAAACTTGTTTTCAAAATATCAATCTCCGAAACTGAAGATTCCTCTACTTTTAGTTTGCCAACAATTTCCTCTATTGATTTTTCAGCATAATCTTTATAAAAAATAGTATTCTTTTTAAATTCAGGCAACTGATTCATTAATTCATCTTTATCTAAAATTGGATAGTACACTCCATCTCTATTGAGACATATAATTTGCTCATAACTTCCATTAGCATCAAAATCATTAATATACATTCTCATTCTTTTTTCTAAAAATGAATTAGTTCCGTGGTTTCCTGCTAAGAAATCCATTTGACCATCATTGTTTATATCAATTAATTCTATTGTATTCCACAAACCTGATGTTTGATTCAATCCATATAGATCAGTATGGTTTTCAAAAATTCCATTTTTATTAATCAGAATTGTAATAGGCATCCATTCTCCAACAATTATTAGATCCGGCCAATTGTCTCCATTAAAATCATGAAATTTTGCATCGGTAATCATTCCCATATCTGAAAATACTTTTTGATTAGTCTGTGTGAAACTATTTTGACCATCGTTTATCATTAGGACCCCACTTCCTTTTTTTCCGTAAGTGGTAAGATCGTATCGTTCCCCAAAAAAAATATCAATTTTTCCATCATTATTTACATCTGCTGAAGCTAAGGCTTTAGTAGATATATTTTTATTAAAATTCAGTGCACTCTTTTTCTTTTCAAAATTTCCTAATCCATTATTTATATAATATCTGTCATTAAGTGATAAGCTATATTTAGAGAATGATTTACCGCCACTAGCAACAACTAAATCTAAATCACCATCATTATCACCATCAAAAAATAAGGCATTGGTGTCTTCTGATTCTGAATCATTTAAAAAAGGTTCTTTAATTTGATTATATGTGTCTTGATGATTTGACATAAATAATGATGAAGATTGGTTTTTTCCACCTCCAATATATACATCATCAACACCATCTTTATTTAGATCTGCAACTGCAAGAGCTGGACCCTCGTTGTGTCTCATCTGCATTAACAGACGCTCTCTGTTAAATTCTATAAATGAGTCTTCAATATGTTTATAATTAAAAAGCTGTGAGTTTTTTTGAATATTTTTTATTTCTGTTTTTGTTTTAACTATTTCACCCAAAGAATACTTTATGAGGTTTATACTATTGGATTTTAAATTTTTATAAAGTTTTCTATCTCCATTAGGCCATGTAACTTCTAAACTATCCACTTCGTCATCTGATCCTATTCCAAAATGAATACGGTGACTCACCGATGATTGAAAGCCCCTTGACGGGAATAATTCAGCCATATATTTTTCTATGCCATTATACAAGATGAGTTTAGAACCTATTCCTTTAGAGTTTTTTTTATCTCCAATCAATTGTATTTGAATACTTCTTTTATTTAGAGTATCTGTTTTGTTTTGATAAACAAAACATTTCATATTAACGTTATTGACAACTAAGTCTAGATCTCCATCATTATCTAAATCAGCATATGAATTTCCATTACTGAAGCTGGGCTGGTCCAAGCCCCATTTTGTACTAACTTCCTCAAATAGAAAATCTCCTTGATTTTTATAAACAAAATTAGGAACAGCCTTTGATGGCATAATATCAATTAGTTTTTTAACAACCTCTTCTTTTTTTTTCATTAGCATTCTGACTTGTTCATCGTTTGCCATATAGGCAAGATAATCCCTGTCTAGAAGGTCCTTATTAATGCCGTTTGCGATAAATATATCTCTTAATCCGTCGTTATCCATGTCAAATAAAAGTGAGGCCCAGCTCCATTCTGTTGCAGCCACGCCACTTTTTCTTCCAATTTCTAAAAAACTATTATTACCTATATTCCTTTGTAAGACATTCCTCGGGAATTGCTTAGCATAGCCGTTAGATTCCATCAATTTAAATTTATCCCAAGAATCGTACATCGCCTTAGTTTTTTTTCTCTTTAGTGATGACGGAAGCATCTCAGTTACTAGAATGTCTGAATTCAAATCGTTGTCTAAATCTGCAGCATCAGCTCCCATTGATCCCATTGATAAAGCATCAAAATACATATCAGAAGACTCAACAAAAGTTCCGTTTTTGGAATTAATATATAGATAATCCTTTTCGAAAAAATCATTAGATATGAAAAGATCAGGCCAGGTATCATTATTAAAATCACTAACGGTAATTCCTAGACCAAATCCAATAGCACTATTGAACATTCCAGCTTTTTCAGTAATATCAACAAAATATCCGTTTTTATTTTCAAGGAACTTATTTCCGTTATTATTTGGATCAGGTATGTTTCGTTGATCCTTGATTAAATCATATCCACCAACTGAACGAATTGAATTATTTAAAATATATACATCTAAATCTCCATCTTTATCATAATCTAAAAAAGCAGAATGAACGGAAAGTCCTGTAATATCTAAGCCATAATCTTTGGAACTTTCTTTAAAAGTCAAATCACCTTGATTGATAAATAATTCATTATGTCTGTTGTTTCCTCCTGGTTTTCCTGATTTACAAACATATAAATCTAATAATCCATCGCCATTGATATCAACAAAAGTTGATCCAGTTGACCAAATTTGAGGACAAGCAACTCCAGCTGAATCAGTGATGTCTTCAAACTTCCAGTTTCCTTTATTGAGAAATAATTTATTATTTACTATGTTTCCTGTAAAGTAAATATCAATTAGACCATCATTATTTATATCTCCTAAAGAAACTCCAGCTCCATTATAAAAATTCCTATATGTATATGGATTAAACTCCTCAGTATATGATAAGGTATTGTTAAATTCAATACCTATAGAATCATCCATTAATTCAAATAATGAAGAACTACTATTTGAGCAACCCAAAAATACAAAAGACAGGACAACGAAAAATAATTGTTTCATGACAGCGTAAAGATAAAAAGGCTGCTCAAAAATTGAGCAGCCTTAAAACCTTATTTAAGAATATTAACTAAAAATTAATATCCTGCATTTTGACTAAGTCCGGTTGATGATTGAATCGCATCAAATGGAATTGGGAATAATGCTTTATGTGCTGGAGAGGCAGCTTTTTCCCACCATGTTCCAGTACTGTATTGTCCGAATCGAACTAAATCTGTTCTACGAGACGATTCTTGAAACATCTCTCGTCCTCTTTCTGCTAAAAATGAGTCAGCTGTCATAGAAGAAAAAGCAGAAACTCCTGCTCTAGCTCTAATAGCATTCACCAATGCTAGTGCAGGTGCATGACTCCAATTACCTGCAGCTCTCATTTGAGCCTCAGCAGACATTAACATAACGTCACCCAATCTTACAATTGGAAAGTCATTACTTTGATCAGGTCGTCCAAATTGTTGGAAACTAAATTTACCTAAACGAGCACCTGACTGACGAAGAGCGTTTGGCTCCAATTCATTTATAGCAGGGGTGTAGTCTAAAACAATTCCTCCTGCGTCATCAGCAGCGAAATCATTTAAAGCACTTCCACCATAATCTGATTGAGGCCCTACTATAAAGTTATTTGCTTTCCTAGCATCACCAGCTTCATAAGAATTATAAAATTCTTCTAAAGCAGCATAACCATTCCATGGCTGATCTTGAAAATTCCAAGTCAACTGGCTAGAATAGTGTAAAGTCATTTTAGCAAAGTTCATTCCTCCCGCAGTAGCTTCGTCGTAATTTACTGAAAAAATGTGCTCTACATTGTTTTCGTTATTGGGAGCAAATACAGCAGCGTATCCTTCTAAGTTATCAGGATCTGTTGCAACAGCAGGACGCTTTGCAAGATTAGAAACTGTACATCCTGA
>TARA_B110000003_G_scaffold45624_1_pt1 | contig 12171 bp, 11 predicted proteins | sample TARA_B110000003 | Tara Oceans TARA_B110000003 (sample SAMEA4396424) | marine metagenome | biome: Westerlies Biome; feature: [SRF] surface water layer (ENVO:00010504); material: water (ENVO:00002006), including particulate matter (ENVO:01000060) such as... | depth 5 m
AATGAGCGTGGCCACCAACGATGTCAAACGTGTCTTCAAGAGGGATCCGCCATTCGGATACGGGCCAACGAAACAAGGAAATTGAACTGTTCCTCTACGGTGAGTTCGCTGTTGTCGACCACAACGGCGTCATCCGATTGACGCAAAGGGGCCACGGCGCGTTCGGAGTCAATCCTGTCCCTTTCGAGCACGTTTTCAAGCACATCGTCGTAGGAAACATTTTTCCCCGCATTTTTCATCTCACGCAACCTTCTGTAGGCCCTTGTTTCTGGGTCGGCCGTCATGAAAATCTTGAGAGCCGCATCGGGCAGCACCACCGTGCCGATGTCACGTCCGTCCATCACAACACCACCTCCTTCGGCCATTCTTTGTTGTATGGCCACCAATTTCTTTCTCACCTCAGGCACCCTCGCGACAAGACTGACCTTTTGGGCCACTTCCATGGTGCGGATTTCCTTTTCGACATTGTTGCCGTTGAGGTGGATCTCGGATTGCTCGGTCTTGGGGTTGTAGCGAAAGGATAGGAACATTCTTTCAAGCCCCGCCCGAAGTCCCACCTCATTCACAGATGCGTCCACAATGCTTCGCTCTTTCATGGCGTGGAGGGTGGCCGCCCTGTACATCGCTCCAGTGTCGATGTAGACGTAGTTCAACTCTTTGGCCAGGGATTTGGCCATGGTGCTTTTTCCAGCGCTCGAATGGCCGTCGATGGCGATGTTGATTCGGCTTTTCCCCATGTGTCGAAGATAGGTGGCGCGTTGGAAATTAGGGCACCTGAACGGGAGTTTTGGTCCTGATTTGAGGCCATTGCAAAACCAGAGCCAAATGCGTCGAGGCTCCGGCAAAGTGGTAGACACTTCTTCCCAACGCATATTGGATGCTCCGGAATTGCCCGCGGAAGCCCAAGGACATGCCATTGAGCCCTGTTCTTCCAGCGGCGGCCATGTCTTTCTGACGCTGATGGTTGTAGCCGATATAACCGCGCAACTGGGTGCCAAGCTTCAAGGACACGCCACCTGAGAGGTGCCGAAACAACTGGTCCCCCCAGATCCACGTGTCGTTGGGAATCAGCTCACCAGTGAGCGGGTCGAAGGTGTCGTCGTAGGTTCCTTCTGGTGCAAGTTTCCAAGTCTCCAAACGTTGCGCCCTCAAGTGGAAGGTGAAGGGGGCATTGGGGAATGTTTGGGACCATCCAAGCTGCACGTTGTGGGGCAACCTGCCTTCTGGCATGACCCCTGAAAAATCTTCTTGGATCCCCACATTGGAAACCACCAACCCCAGAGCACCACGACCGCTGCGGCTCCGCCGCAAAATCGCAAAGTCCAATGCTGCCACACCGGCATTCACTTGCGCCAAGTTTCTCATGCCGCCCCATGCAGTGACCCCAGCGGTCCAAGAGCTGTCAATGCGCCAAGAGCTCCCGTATTGGAGAATGTAATCGCCGCCAGAAAAAGAGCCTGTGGGGATGCCTGCAGCGCTGGCCCCCTCAAAGTCACCCCAAGAGACAAAGCGCAGCCCCACATGAGAGGAGCGACGGTTTGAGGTGGAGATCGGCACCGCTACACTGGCAGCCTTGATGCCCGCGAAATAGTCGAGGTAGGAGGTGTACACATGTCTTTCCACACTGGAGTCAAGGGCACAAGGGTGCACGGTCATGGACCATCCGTCGCCCGACAACGGGGCGGCGTCCAAGCCACCTAGAGCTGCATTGCGCGGATCTGATGCAACATCCCATGCCAAGGACCTTGGTACATCACCAGGAGTTTGTGCCAAGAACTCTTCTTGTCCCACGGACATCAAGACGAGAAAAAAGAGACAGCAGGCACGAATCATGGGGTGAAGTTAAGAGGAGACGATGCGAAGCGGTTGCTCCACATGTTGACTGAGCAGCGCGCGGTCGATGACTTCTCGCATGTGGTGGATGTAGGTGAAGCTCAAGCCCTTGATGTAGCGGGGATTGATGTCGTTGACATCCTGCTCATTTTTTGCGCACAAAATGATTTCTTTGATGCCGGCGCGCTTGGCGGCAAGGATTTTTTCTTTGATCCCGCCCACGGGAAGGACCTGGCCGCGAAGGGTGATTTCCCCACTCATCGCCACATACTTGCGCACTTTTCTTTGCGTGAAGGCACTGGCCAAGGCAGTGAGCATGGTGATGCCTGCGCTTGGGCCATCTTTGGGGATGGCACCCTGTGGCACGTGGACGTGCACATCCCATTGGTCGAATACCTCGGAGGTGAGGCCGAGCCAATCGGCATGGGACTTAAGGTGTTGCAGCGCGATGATCGCCGACTCTTTCATGACCTCTCCTAGGTTGCCAGTCAATGTCAACTTTCCTTTTCCCTTTGTCAGTGAAGACTCGATGAACAGAATGTCTCCTCCTCGAGGCGTCCAAGCCAATCCAGTGACCACCCCCGCCACGTCGTTGCCTTCATAACTGTCTTTTTCTCTTGCGATGCCCAAAATGTCACGCAAGTCTTTGGAAGCAATCTCCAGATCGTGCGGCTCGGAAAGGGCCAATTGCTTGGCGCGGTGGCGAATCAATTTGGCCAGTCGTTTGTCCAATCCCCGCACGCCACTTTCATTGGTGTATTGTTCCACCACCGACTCGATGGTCGCAGTGGGCACTTTGATGCTTTTGGGATCAAGTCCGGAAGCATCTAGGTGCTTGGGCAGCAAATGACGCTTTCCAATCTGCACCTTTTCCTGCAAGGTGTAGCCGCTGACATCGATGATTTCCATCCGGTCCCGCAACGCGGGTTGAATGGCACTTAAGTCGTTGCATGTCGCAATGAACATGACCTTGCTCAGGTCGTAGTCCAAATCGAGGTAGTTGTCGTGGAAGGTGTGGTTCTGCTCGGGGTCGAGCACCTCCAAGAGGGCAGAGGAGGGGTCCCCATGATGGTCCTGGCCAAGCTTGTCCACTTCGTCGAGGATGAACAGGGGATTGCTGGTTCCGGCTTTCTTCAAGTTTTGCAACACACGTCCGGGCATGGCCCCGATGTAGGTCTTGCGGTGCCCCCTGATTTCAGCTTCATCCCGGAGTCCACCAAGGCTCATGCGTACGTATTTCCTTCCAAGTGCTTCTGCAATGCTCTTGCCGAGGGAGGTTTTGCCAACGCCAGGAGGACCATAGAGGCAAAGAATCGGGGCCTTCATGTCCCCCTTTATTTTGAGGACGGCAAGGTGTTCGATGATGCGGTCCTTCACCTTGTCCAATCCGTAGTGGTCTTGGTCCAGTACAGCTTGTGCATGGACCAGGTCAAAGTTGTCTTTAGATACTTTGCCCCAAGGCAACTCCAAGAGCGCGTCGAGGTAATTGGCTTGAACACTGTATTCGCTCGCCTGGGGATTCATGCGCTCAAGTTTCCCGATTTCTTTCAGGAAGGCTTCTTTCGCGTGGTCGGGCCAATCTTTCTTTGCCGCCTTTGCACGTTTTTCTTGGATTTCCTCTTTCAAAGGGTTGGCCCCCAGTTCTTCTTGAATCGTTTTCATTTGCTGATGCAAAAAGAATTCCCGCTGCTGTTGGTCAAGGTCGGTCTTGACTTTGCGGTGAATGTCCTGCTTCAGTGAAAGCATTTGCTTCTCCTTGTGCAACAAGGCGAGCACCATTTGAGAACGCTTCTCCAGCTGAACCTCTTCAAGGATCCCCTGCTTTTCTTCCACGCCGACTTGCATGTTGCTGCCAATGAAATTGACCAAAAAGCCAAGCCTGTCAATTCCTTTGATGGCGTCGGCCGCCTCCGTTGGGATGTTGGGGTTCATTTCGATGAGCTCTACGGAGAGATCCCTAAGGCTCTCCATCATGGCCTGGCCTTCCTCTTCGGGCAAGGGCTCTTCGATGCCGCCATAGGCTTCCACCTTGGCTTTCAAATAAGGCTCCTCTTGCACCACCTCTTGCCACTTGAAACGCTGTTGGCCTTGGAGGATAACAGTGTTGGTGCCGTCGGGCATCTTGAGCATCTTGAGGATTCTGGCCACAGTGCCCACCTTGTTGAGGTCGTCCGGACCTGGCACTTCGGTGTCATCTTCCTTTTGGCTCACCACCCCGATCACCACCTCAGCTTTGTTCGATTCTTTGATCAAACGAACCGATCGGTCCCTTCCCACGCTGATGGGGATGACCACACCTGGAAAGAGCACCGTGTTTCTTAGTGAAAGAAGCGGAAGAACCTCGGGGATGTCTTTCTCTTGCATGGCCTGTTCGTCCTCCTCTGTCAGGATGGGGATGAACTCCTGATCCTGTGCGTCGCTCAATTTGATGTTCATGGTCTTCATTGTCGTGGGAGGCTAAGGTCAAATCTCATGCCACATCCCATTGCCTCCCGGATGCTGACAAAACGTTCAAAGACATTGCATGTTGTGCCCCGATGAGGCAAACATGTGCGACAGGATGTCAGGTGTGGTCCCCGTACAGGTGACGGATGGCCTGTTCCTGGTCGGGCGTGAGGGTCTGATTTCTTCTGGCCATGACCCTTCTAACGGTGGACAGCGCTTTCTCCAAAACTTGCCTCTTTTCCCCTTCATGTCCCCATGAAAAAGGCAAAATATGCCTTGGCGGCGACCCAGGACCAAACACTTGTGCCAGACTCCCCACCACCGTGGCGGTTGAAAAGGCTGTGTGGATGGCCGTTTTGCTATGGTCCCCCATGATCAAACCACAAAATTGACGGCCTTTGGCGTGAAAACCTTGGCGTGCCTCATCCCACTCTGCAATCTCTCCATAGGTATTTTTCAAATTGCTGCAAGTGGTTTCAGCTCCAAGGTTGCACCACTCCCCAATCACAGCATTCCCCAAGAAGCCACCGTGGGCCTTGTTGGACCAATCGTGCACCACCACATTGCTCAGTTCTCCGCCGACTTTGCAGCCTTGCCCCACTGATGCAGGACCGTAGATGAGTGTGCCCATGCGCAGTTGTGAGTTTTCACCCAATGCAAAGGGACCACGCACCCGAGAACCTTCCATGATTTCTGCGCCGGGTCCTAGAAGAATGTCACCTTCTTCAGTGTTCAGTGAGACGTCGCGGAGCAATGCTCCAGGACCCAAGTGGATGCGGTCCATGGGGCCGTGCACCACCACGCCACGCTGCGCCCAGGCCTCGCGTTCCTCCTCGGCCAAGGCCCGCAATCGCCATGTCAATTTCAACCGTGACAAATCGGATGCAAGGCCGTCTCCACACTTTTCAAAAAGGGATGCGGCATCCTCCAGCCAGTCATTGGCAATGGAAGCTTCATGGATGGACTCGATGATGTCCCCGCATTGTGCCACCACCACCCCTTGGTCTTGCCAAGACTGACCGTTTTTCAATCCTAGGACGATGCCTGCGGCATGCTCTGTGGGCAAAAGCTGGCTGTGAATGCGCACTTTTGGCTTGGCGGACAACAAATCCCCCCATTGTTTTGCAATCGACCGTACCCCAAAATGAAGGTTTTGTGCTCCCCTAAGTGCGTTTAATGGGTAGAAATCTGTAGAATCGCCAAGATCTAGGAACAAGGAGTCTGTCATGTCACAAACATATAGTTTGAACCAAAGCGCGCGTGACCCTGTTCTGTTGGTGTCTGGACCCTGCAATTTCCAAGATGACCAAGTGAAGCAAGAATTCTCCATCAAAGACCTCGAAAACCTTTCCGGGGTCAAGGCACATACCATCAGGGTATGGGAGCAACGCTACAGTTTGTTGAGTCCCACACGCTCTGCCACCAACATTCGCACCTATTCAGGCAATGATCTAAAGAAGCTGCTCAATGTGGCTTTGTTGTTGGATCGGGGTTTGAAAATCTCGAAAATTGCAGCGTTGTCACCAGCCCAAATCTTGGAGGCAGTGCAGGGTGGGGCTTCCGCCCAGGACGAAGGAGGAGAGCAGCTCGCCAAGCAACGCCTGAAGGTGGCCATGATGACCTATGACGAAGCGCTTTTCCGCACGACGTTGGACGAATGCAGCGAGCGCTTGGGCTTTGCGACCACAGTATTGAATGTGTGTCTCCCCTTTCTTGCTGAGGTGGGGGTGCTTTGGCTGACGGATTCGATTTGCCCCGCGCACGAACATTTTATGAGCAATCTCCTCAGACAAATGCTCTTCGCTCAGGTGCACCAAGCCAAAGTTCCTGAGACCACGGATGACAATGAGGTGTTTGTGTTGTACTTGCCGGAGCGTGAAATCCATGACATCTCCCTGTTGTTCGTTCATCAACTTTGCCGAGAGCATGGACTTCGGAGCATCTTCTTGGGCCAGAGTGTGCCGTTCGATGATTTGGTGGCGGTGGCTTCTCAATTCGACAAGGTTTGCTTTGTATCCTATTGCACCACTTATCCGGCAGAAGGTCATGCGCAGGATTACGTGGACAGAATCGGCAGGAGTTTTGGGGAATCTGACGTGAGATTCTGTTTGGGCGGGGGAGTGTTTGCTGGAGTGGAGGGGAGAGCCAATGTGAGCGTGAGCACCCATGGAGGTGGACTCATGCAAGATGTATTCAAGTAAATGTGGAGAAATAGCAGCGGGTTAAGCCGCTGGTTGAGTGTAAATTGACACTTGTTGTGGAACGTTTTAGAGAAATTGTTGAACAAAAACTTGCATTGCATGGAAGTTTTGTTCAATCTTTGTCTCACATCGTTAAACAAAACGAATCATGAGCACTTTGGAATTCAACCACCTCCTTGTCAGCCAATCGGACTTTCTCCGTGGATTTGCCCTCGGCTTTACCCGCAACGGAGCTGACGCTGACGATTTGGTCCAGGACACAATGGTCAAGGCACTTCGGTACAAGAACAATTTCAAAGAGGGAACCAATATGAAGGGGTGGCTCTACACCATCATGCGGAACATCTTCATCAACAATTACAAGCGCAAGAAGTTCCAGAATACCGTGTTGGACAGCACTGAGAACCAATACTTCATCAATGCAAGTCAGGATTACACCGTGGACACAGTCACTACGGAAATCAACCAATCTGACATTTTGGGAGCCATTCAAAACTTGAAACCAGACTTTCGCAAGCCTTTCACGATGTTTCTTGAAGGCTTCCATTACGATGAAATTGCCGAGGAGATGGAAATTCCGATGGGAACAGTGAAGTCCCGCATTTTCCACGCCAGAAAGAAATTGGCCACTGCGCTTGTGGACTACCAAAACTAAATTCGCTCGGAAAAACTTCGCGTATCTTCGAGGCAATGGACTTTGCCGTTGAACATATCGCCAAAAAGAGCTCAAAGAACTGCGTACGCAGTCTTGGGCTTTTTTTTGTTTGGTGCTTGTACAGCGCCACCTTGCATGGACAGGTCGATGTGGACCAGAGTTTGACCATTGCGCAATATGTGAATGATGTTTTGCTGGGCGAAGGGGTTTCTGCGACGAACATCAATTTCATTGGATCGCCCGAGCAGATTGGATACATGACAGGTGGCGATGATGTTGGATTTCCATTGACGGGAGGGCTTGTCCTCAGTTCGGGGAATGCAGCCGATGCATTTTGTGCAGGACTGGGTTGCGCGACTTGTTCTGGCGGTGCGCCAACGGACAACGACTTGCTGGAAATCGCCAACAGCGTGCCTCCATTGATTGGTCAGGCTTTTGAAGTGACCAGTGTGAATGATTTGTGTGCACTTGAGTTTGATTTTGATCCTGCGGGGGACTTTGTGTCGTTCAACTACATTTTTGGTTCCAGCGAATACGAGGCTTGGGAGAACACTCAGTACAACGATATTTTTGCCTTTTTCCTCTCAGGCGAAGGGATCAATGGCCCTTACAATGCCCCGGCAAACTTCCCTGGACAGGCCATCAACATCGCCAATGTGCCCGAGTCTGATCCTGCCTTGCCCATCACCATCAGTTCGGTCAACGGGGCCTTGAATGCAGAGTATTACATTTTGAACGATGCTCCGGCGGACGTTTGCATGAATGGATACACAACAGTGTTGACTGCGGTGTACCCTGTTGTATGCGGTGAAACCTACCACATCAAGCTTGCCATTGGCGACGGGTCTGACCAGATTTTGGATTCCGTGGTGATTTTGGAAGAGGGCAGCTTTGGCTCTCCCATTCCAACCACTTATGAATCGCAGGCATCTCCTGAGTGCGACCCTGACCCTGATGACGACCAGGTGATTTATTGCGCTTGGGAAGATTGCGGCCCTGCCACCATCACCATAAGTCGACCATGTGCAGTGTCCTCGTTGTTTCCTTTCCCGTTTGATCTGATTGCGGCTCCGGGTTCAGAAGCCACTTTGAACGAGGATTTGCTGGGCTTGCCTAGTTCGGCAGCTGTTCCTGTGGGTGAATACGGCATCTCTCTGACGTTTGAGGTCCCACAAGACAACTTGGACGAAGGGACCGAAACACTTGTCTTGAAGGTGCAAAGCGGGACAATCGAGAGCGAGATCACCATCATCATCTACGACACGCCTGCGTTTGAAGCCATCATGCCAGAGTTGGTCACAGTCCCATGTGATGAAACAGCAGAAGTGTGCATTGAATTGTTGCAGGACCCTGGTTATTCCTATCCTCCGGTGGATTACCAATGGACTGTAAATGGTGTGGATTTTGGGAACGACCAATGCGTGACGTATGGTTCATTGACGAGTTCCTTGATGGAGGTGTACATGGAAGATGGATGCGGAAGAGAACTGTATTTGCAAAGCCTGTTTGACGTTCCTTATGACGAGCTTCAGTTGACCATGCCCAACGACACCCTCCTGTGCAATGGTGCTGCAGCGGTTCTGGAGTTGGAAATTGAGGGAGGACAGCCGCCATTTCAAGTGCAATGGGATGACTTTACGGATGAGGATTTGGTCCACATTGTAGATCCTGATGTCAGCACAGAATATGAGGTTGTGGTGGTCGACAATTGCGACTACGCAAAGTTCGAATCCACCATGGTAGATGTTCAGACGGTGAAGTCGACCATTGTGCGGGAGAGCTTAGGCGACGATACGTATGAGTTCGATGTGTTGGTGGATCCCGTTGAGCCGTATGACAATGCCTATTTCTATGCTTGGGACTTTGGCGATGGCAACGTGGCCTATGAAAAGAACCCCATTCACACCTATGATGGCTTGTCCACCTACGAGGCGCAAGTCTTTGTGACGACCGACATTGGCTGCTCTGACGACGCGGTCATGGATGTCTTTGGGGACGTGTTGTTCTACATCCCCTCCGCATTCACGCCGGACAACGATGGCCTCAACGATGCGTTTGAAATCACCGGACGGCAGATTCGATTGTTCGAGATCTGGATTTACAACCGATGGGGCGAATTGGTCCACCACTCCACTGACATGGACTCCCCTTGGTTAGGAGACGTGGATGGAGGCACTCATTTTGCCGCCAATGGGGTGTACCACTGGGTCATCAAAGCCACTGGATTTGACATTGAAGCTCAGGAGTTCCGGGGCTTTGTACACTTGATGCGTTAAACACCTGATTCTACAATTATGACTCAATCTTCTGCTGGCCGCTCATTGCGGGGTGCTTTTGTGGCGGTTACATCCCTGTTTTTCATGTGGGGCTTCATCACGGTCTTGGTCGACGCCTTGATTCCTCGATTGAAAGAGGTTTTTGAACTGACCTTTCTCCAAGCGGGTCTTGTGCAATTCGCATGGTTTGCGGCCTATGGGTTGTTGTCCATTCCAGGAGGGAACTTGATTTCCAAAATTGGCTACCAACGTGGTATTTTGGTGGGCCTTGCTACAGCGGGCATGGGGTGTTTGCTGTTTTATCCAGCCGCGGCGACCCGTATGTACCCTCTGTTTTTGTTGGCCCTTTTCGTTGTGGCCGGGGGAATCACCATCCTCCAGGTGGCAGCCAACCCTTACATCAGTGTGTTGGGGCCTGATGAGTCGGCCTCTGCTCGCTTGAACCTTTCCCAGGCGTTCAATTCTTTTGGCACCACAATTGCGCCTGTGGTGGCTGCCAGTTTTTTGCTGGGAGACCAAATCCTAGGAAGTGAGGCGATTGGTGCTTTGGGCAGTTCAGATCGCTTGGCCTATTATCAATCTGAGGCTTCGGCTGTTCAGATTCCATTTGTGATGCTGGCGCTGGCATTTTTTGTTTTGGCGGGCATTGTTGCGGCCATCAAACTCCCTAAAATCTTGGGGGAGAGTGCCACGAGTGAGTCAAGCTATTTGGGGGTGTTGAACAACCCCAAGCTTCGTTTTGGGGCCATTGCCATTTTCGTGTACGTAGGGGCAGAAGTGGCCCTTGGATCGTACATGGTGAATTACGGGTTGTCTTTGGACATCGTGGAGGAAATCAAGTCAAGCAGCGTCCTGAGCGCCATGGCGGGTGTTGCTGCAATGATCAAAGGCGTGGATGTCTCCGGTTTGGACGCAAAGGGAGTCTTGGGCGCGTTGTTGACATTCTATTGGGGTGGGGCCATGCTCGGCAGGTTTGCAGGCTCGGGATTGATGCAGAAAATCAAGCCGTTCAGGTTGTTGTCGATGGCGGCTGTGTTGGCGTTGATTCTCATTGTTGCATCGGTTACAAGTTCGGGTGTTGCCGCCATATTACTCCTGCTTGGTGTAGGGTTTTGCAACAGCATTATGTTTCCGACCATTTTCACGTTGGCCATTGAAGATCTCGGCGATGGGAAGCCTCAAGGTTCAGGTGTGTTGTGCACAGCCATTGTAGGAGGTGCCTTCATCCCTCCGGCGGTTGGGGCCATAGCCGATGGCTCAGGCTTTGCCTTGGCATTCTTGTTGCCCATGCTTTGCTATGCTTACATCGCTTGGTATGCGGGACGGCTCGTCCCCAGTGTCTCCAAATGAGCCCATTCCATAAGATTCCTTAACGGGAGGCAATACTTTTTGCACAACAGGCAACTTTTTCGGCGTGAAAGGTGTTCTTTTGGCATGTGCTACAAAAGCACAAAATTAGATCTCTTATGGCAAGAAGAAAAAAGGCAGCGAAGGAGTTGCAGCCCAACATCAAGGTCCGCTTGGACCGGCGCACGGTAATCACTGTGCGTGACCAAAGCAAATTGGCGTACTGGAAGGAGAAATTCCCTGGTCTCGAGATTTTGGAAGAATCTTGATGCATGGCGCTTGAAGCGCCAAACCAGTCCAATCCAGTGAATGAAAAAGGCGACCATATGGTCGCCTTTTTCATGGGGAAAAGATTGGTCGAATCAGCCTGCGGCCACTTCCTGCTTCCAAGGAGCGTGCGGCAACTGCTCGCGTCCTTTTTTCGTCAAGGCGTACCCATCTTTGTTTTGAATGAGTCCATCCAAGTAAAGATTGGTGATGCGCTCGCCGATGCGCGCCTTTCCAACATGCAAGTCGGTGTCCTCTTCGATTCGCTTCCAAAAATTACGCTCCAAAACCGCAAGGCGAATGTGGCATTGGTTCTCGATTTTATGCTGCTGGATGATGTCCAGAATCATGTGGTCATACTTGTCAAGAGAGTTCATGGTTCAGGCTTTGTGAGGTGAGAAAGTTCTGCACACAAGAAAGGAAGTTTTGTCCAAGAAATGTGCGAAAATGACGACTCCGTTTTCAACGCGTTTTGAACGGGTTACAGGCAATTGTGGACAACGTGTGCAAACAAATCCTAAAACCCTGACAATCAGTTGCTTGATTTCGTGAAATAGCGAAAGTAGCGCAGCATATAATGGACATCCCGGTCCTGGAATGCAGAGGTTTTGAAGGGTGCATGCACATGAACAAACCTTCTGCGAGGCTCCCAAGCGCACAAAGCGAGTCGGCTTTTGGCTTCTGCGGCCGCGCGTTGGATGTTCAACAGGTCTGCTTTTGTGCCTATGGTGGCGGTCGCCAAGGCCTTGCCATGGACAAAGTGTTCAAGGGTTTCTCGGGTTCTTGATTCAGCATCCTTCGGGGGGGCTTGCAGCAAGATGACCTTCATGGGCATGATCCAGGTGATGGCCTGGAGTTGCCAACGTTTGGGGGCCCAGATGACCAACGTGGAACGCCAGAACTGTGGAGGCAATTTGCCCCGGATTTGCCAGCCCATCATGCGAACAATGGCACGGGCCAAGCCCACCTTCCATGATGCGCGCTGGCATCCTGGATGGGGAGGAGTCCTATGATGGGTTGGAGCTTCAGTCATAGAGCTCAAAATTCTGACTCATAGGTAGTCCACTTGCCTTGCAAGGTGCTTCCTGCTGTGAGAAAGTGGCTCAGCTGTTTTTGAAACGCCTCTCTTGGCCATGCTTCTGCACCC
>TARA_B110000003_G_scaffold1738_1_pt1 | contig 12166 bp, 8 predicted proteins | sample TARA_B110000003 | Tara Oceans TARA_B110000003 (sample SAMEA4396424) | marine metagenome | biome: Westerlies Biome; feature: [SRF] surface water layer (ENVO:00010504); material: water (ENVO:00002006), including particulate matter (ENVO:01000060) such as... | depth 5 m
CCGACCGATCGACCGTCGCGGTCGATCGACGCGTGTCGAGGGCGCGTCGGCGCGCAGAGCGCGACGCGCACGGCGCGCGACGGCGGCGGCGGCGCGCGCGCGGAGCGCTCGCGAGGGATCGCGATCGCGCGAGAGACGCGCGCGAGAGACGCGAGAGACGCGCGCGCGAAGCGCGCTTAGGGGGGGGAATTCGATCGACGCCGACGCGGTGCCCAGTGCGTGGGACGCGAGGACGCGGGGCGTCGCGCGCGCGAGCGCGAAGGGATAGAGAGCGAGAGGGAGAGAGGGAGAGAGAGAGGGATTGATTGGTTGATTGATTGATTGGACGATGGCGCTGGATGATCCGGTGCCCGTGCTGGTGACGCCGCGACGAGAGGCGCGGAACACGCCGGCGCGCGTGGCGTTGGGTTTCGACGTCAAGGACGTCGTCAAGGATGTCGCGGTGGGCGGATCGAGCGATGCGGGATCGCCGACGACGGTCGTGACGTCGCCGCTCGCGCGCGCGGGATCGGGGAGCGGGGAATTCGGTGAGAGTTTGTTGAACGCGGACGAGTTGGTCGCGCCGAAGCACGACATTAGAATCATGCTGAAGAATGGGTCGTCGAAACCGGTGGAAGTTTTGCGATCGCAAATGGTGACGTCGTTGACGCTGAGCATGAAACCCGAGTGGTTCACGAAACATAGACATGTGTTCTCGCGCTCGAGTCGACTGTTGCTCGGCGAGTCGTCTTTACCGGCTGATATCAGTCGGGACGAATTGTACAACAAGCTCGACGATCCGAACGAGTACCGCGAAGTGGTGATGAAACTCGCCGATTTGCAGTATATTCGAGTCAAGGCGGTCGTGAACGTAAACGAGGCGGGAGACATCGACGAGCGCGAGTATTGGTTGCCTCTGAATAGATCGCAAACCGTCGGCGAGATAAAGCGCTTGGTCGCCACCGCGGACGACTTGGAATCGTCCAAGGAAAAGTTGCTAGACAACGTGGACTTATCGACGGGAATGAGCATGATTTTGCGTGGTAAAGAGTTGAATAATGATTCCACGATCGAAAGCCAAGGTTTGGAGCACAACGCGTTGATACATTTGTTCGTCAAGCGCGACGCAAACGTCAACGTGTCGATGCGCGGAAACAGCGAGTTGGAGATTCGTCTCAACGTCAATAAGACTGCGGAGACGTTTCGCGATCAACTTCACATGGTCAAGCCTGGTTCAGTGGATAGCGCGCAGTACGCCCATCGTCGAAGTGGTAGCGTTTCCATCTACCCAGGACGCGGCTTGCGAAACGGTCCCTTGAGCTCGTACGGCGGACGCGAGGGTACATCGCTCGAGTTGCGTCCGCACGTGCCGCGAATATCGCCGCGACGAAGTTCGTACACGAATTCTATGGCGATTCCATCACCACATTCCGCGTCGTTTGGTGCCCACTCCTTCGGTGGCCGCAGTATGCCTATTGCTTCTTCTTGGGGAGCAAGAGCCGCGCTGAATTCTCATCGGCAGAGCGGTAGCGTGAACGCTGACTCCATATCGCCACCAAGCGCGCCGATAACGCCTTTCGGTAGCCCTGGTACGCTTTCAGCGTCGTTTGACATGGCGCGAGAAGGTTTACTCATGGGTAACGCCCCTCAGCTTTCGCAAGGAGGCAACGGTGGCGCATACTTTTTGAAGGGCATCGATGGCAAACCCGCCGCCGTGTTCAAACCGGCGGACGAAGAACCGTTCGCTCCGAACAATCCGAGAGGACACCGAAGTAGCCATAATGGCGAGGGTATGCGCAAAGGGACGAAGGCGGGCGAAGGTGCCACGCGTGAAGTTGCGGCGTACTTGCTCGATCACGGTGGTTTCGCCGGCGTTCCCGCGACGTCTCTCGTCAACTTGACGGATGGGACCGAAGAGGATGATGGAAAGCTCGGCTCGCTTCAGGAATACGTCGAAAACACCGCTGAGGCAGAGGAGTATGGCCCAAGCATGTTTCCTACGGAAGAAGTGCACAAGATTACCGTTCTCGATATTCGCTTGGCGAACACCGACCGCAACGCTGGAAACATTTTATGCCGTAGCGACGAGAATGGCAACATCGTGGCGTTGATTCCAATCGACCACGGGTACGCACTTCCGCACACACTCGAAGACGTCTGTTTCGAGTGGGAATTCTGGCCCCAAGCATCAATTCCATACAGCGACGACGTCAAGGAGTACGTCGCTATGCTCGACGCCGACGCCGACGTCGAGTACTTGCGAGAAAACGACATCGAGCTTCAAGCCTCCTCAGAACGCGTTCTTCGCGTGTGTACTTTGGTTCTGAAAGAAGCTGTACGCCGCAACTTCACCGCAGCGAACATAGCCTCCATGCTCAGTCGAAAGATGTCCAACAGGAAGTCGGACATTGAAAAGATTGCCGCGCAAGCGGCGTCGACGGCCATCGCCGAGGGGCGTTCCGAACGTGGTCTTTTGGTGCATAAATCGCCAGAAAACGGTTCGTTTTGGAACGACTTGGCTGACGATGAAATCGCCGAAACGCGTTTCATCGCTCAATTCACCAATATCCTCAACGATTTCCTCGACAATTACGAACCGGAAGCCGACGGATGATTCCGCGAGCCCGAGGCGCCGCCTCCTCGCGCAGCGTCCGTCGCGCGCCGACGTTCGTTGTACAAACAATCGAATCGCGCACAGCGTGCAGACATTAAAACATTTGTTCATCGTACTTGTAACACATACCCACCTATATTTTATCCAACGTCTCGCCTCCGGCTTTCGCGCGTTGCCGCGCGACGCGCTATCCAAATCCAGCCGCCTTTCGCGATCGACAAGATGTCTCCACATCGCGCCGTCGTCGGCCCGTGCCTCTCGCGATGGCGCCCAGGTCGTTCGAAGACATGTTCGCGTGCTCGCCCGCGTCGCTGACCAAGCTCAGGGCGTCGCACGCACCGCACGCGTCGCCGGCGGCGTCGCACGCGCGTGACTACTCGCCCATCGCGTTCCCGTCGATGCGTCGAGACGACGAAGACGAACGCGCGCGCGCGGTCGCGGGCGCGTTCGATGACATGTTCGCGTGTTCGCCGGCGTCGCTGAAGAAGATGCGAGGATCGGCGGTGGAGCGGGCGTCGGGAGGGGTCGGGACGCCGACGGGGACGCCGACGCGGCCGACGGCGAGTCGCGAGGATTTAGCGTCGGCGTTCGGCGATATGTTTTTAGCGTCTCCGGCATCGTTGAAGAAGATGCGCGCCACGAATACGGCGGTGACGGGAACGAAGGCGCGCGAGCGTGGGGATGGATTCGGATCGCCCTTGCGTTACGACGGCGACGCGAACGCGGCGGAGCCGAAGAAGGAAGCGGTGAGTTTCAGTGAAATGTTCGCAAGTTCTCCCTCGGATTTGGCCAAGATGCGACGGTCGGACGTCGGTGGTGCCGCGCGCGGATCTAATGTGGAGGTTGCTAAGGTGGCAGTGGACGCGCGAGAGCGCACGAATGCGTTCGCAGGCATGTTTGCCAGTTCGCCGGCGGATTTGGCCAAGATGCGCGGGAGGTCACAGTCGTCGATTTCTTACGCCGAAGGGCGGCACGGCGCGAGCGATCGATTTCAGGTTATCGCGCCTGATTTTCAAGCCATGTTTTCTAGTTCGCCGAGCGATTTGAAAAACTTGAGAAGCGCGTCGTCGTCGTCGAGGAAGAGGCTCGGCGACGAAGCTGATAGATTTGAGGTGACGTACTTGCTCCTCGCCCCTTGCGAAGCGGCAGCTCGAGAGAAGGTTTTAGAAATTTGTTTGGAACAGACTGTGGAGTTACCAGCGTCGCTCGTGCCGGAAGGGACTTGGATTCGAGAGCATGTCGTCGGTCGATTGGAGTCTTTGACGAAGCCGAAGACCGGACCGCACGCCCGTCGTCCGGACGCGTGGAACGCGATTGTCAGCTACCACGCCGACACTGCGGGTGGGGAGTTAACACAGCTTGTGAACGTCATCTTCGGCAACACGAGCATGAAGGAGAACGTGATGGTCGTCGATATCGAACTACCTCGCACCATGCTGCGCGAGTACCCTGGGCCACGATTCGGCGTTCACGGTCTTCGTCGTTTGCTCCGCGTACCCGAAGGGCCTCTGGTGATGACGGCACTCAAACCAATGGGATTGTCTAGCCAAGAATTAGCAGAAATTGCGTACGGTTTCGCCAAGGGAGGGATCGACATCATCAAGGATGACCACGGACTCGCAGACCAGCCGTACAGCCCTTACGACGAGCGAGTTCGAATGTGCGCTGCCGCTGTAGCGCGCGCCAACGCAGAGACCGGTCGAAACGTTCTCTACGCCCCGTGTATCAACGCTCCCGCGCATTTAATCATTTCTCGAGCGCACGCTGCGAGACAGGCGGGCGCGGGCGCGGTGTTGATGATTCCCGGCATTACGGGTTTGGACGCCATGCGTGAGCTCGCTGCAGACCCGAGCTTCAACCTCCCCATCATCGCTCATCCCGCGTTGCTCGGGTGCATGCTAGGCGGAGGGAGCACAAATAGAATAGCGGGCTTTAGTCATGAAGTCCTTCTCGGGTTATTACCGCGGTTGGCCGGTGCGGACGCCACCGTCTTCCCGTCCTTTGGCGGGCGGTTTGGATTCAGCGTGGACGAATGCAAGGCCATCAACGTCGGGTGCACGCGGGTGATGGGAGATTTGCCCGCCATTTTACCCTCTCCGGGCGGTGGCATGACGCTCGAGCGCATCGCTCAGATGCGCGAGGTGTACGGCCCCGATTTATTACTTCTCATCGGCGGTTCTTTGTACTCGCACTCGGAAAATCTCGTCGACGGCGCTCGTCACTTCATGAAACTCGCCGGACGCAAAGAGCTCTACGGTCCGCTCGAGTGCCCGCACGACGGTTACCGCGGACATACGATGTGAAGTTAAAGTATCGTATAATAACAAAGGTATAATACTACCGCCACGCGTCTTCAGATACGATGCCGCGTTTCGCCGCCCACCCCACCGCCGGCGACACCAGCGTCGCCAGCATGTGCACCCCGAGCAAAGGCTGAAACAAAAACGGCCACAAAAATAACCACGTCCCCAAAAACGGTTCATCGTACGACAGCCCGTTCCCTTTGCTCAACCGCACCCCGACGCCGACGACGAGCCACGCCAGGATGAACAAGATGACGAAAAAGTCATACAACAAAAACGTATCGATCGCCTCCTTCACGCCGTCCATCGCCCCCGGCGCGGCTTTCGCGCTCGACGACGCTTCCTCCGCGCTCGTCTCGCGCGCCTTGGCCTCGGCGTAGCGCGCTATGTCGGCCTCGAGCTCGCTCGACACGTCGAAATCCCTGCGCTTGGTGATGTCATCGTCGTCGCCGTTCTCTCTCGCGCGCGGCGCGTTTCGCGCGCGGCGGCGCCCCGGCGCGGCGCCCCGGCGCGCGGTGCGTCGCGCGGGCGTCGCGCGGGCGCGCGCGGACGCCGCGACGGCCGTCGAGGACGCGATTGAATTCATCGTCGGGGCGTTATCGCGTCGCGAAGTGACGCGCGGCGCCGACACAACGCGACGCGTCGGCGCGGCGCCCGCGGCGCGCGAGGCGGCGGCGATGGCGCGCGCGGTGACGACGGCGCGCGCGCGAGCGACGGCGCGCGCGCGCGCGGTGACGGTGCGACGAAAAGATGTCGATTTCGCGACGGCGTCGACGTCGGGACGACGACGCGCGCGGCGCGCGGCGACGACGACGCGCGCGACGGCGACGACGCGCGGCGCGACGCGCGATGGGATCGATGGTCGCGCGCGCGCGCGCGCGGCGTCGATCGAGAGACGGGGTGAACGCGCGGCGCGAACGCGCGCGGCGGACCCGACGTTCGCCGACGCGCTGGGGGTGACGGCGGCGACGTGGGAACAAGTCGAAGGCGGCCTGTTCGGCGCGTCGTTGTTCCCGTACCTTGGATTTCTGTATTTTTTGGCCAAGCCGGAGGCGAGGTGCCCGCGCGGGACGCTTTTCGGATTCAAATTCTTGCTCGCGTTTGTGTTCGGGACGATTCCGTTCGCGATTTACGCAAAGGTCGAGTACGACGAGATATTGGCGAACGTCGACGTGCTGCACGGGGTGGCGGAGTCGCTCCTGACGATGACGAATGTTTTCATCGTGCTCGGGTTTCGGCAAGGCCTGCGCGACGCGAGCGAGGGGGGAGATGGAGACGGCAGGCGGCGGAGGAAGACGAGTTTGGGCGACATCGGCGCGGCGTTGTTTTGCGCGCTCGCGACGTCGAGCGCTATTTTCGGCGCGACGGAGGCGTTTGCGGGAACGGAGATCGCTGAAACGGCAGCGATTTGGGATTCCACGTGGCCGCACGTCGAGCCTGCGAACGCGTTGAGCTTGCCCACGTGGGTGATTCACGTGTCGAGCTTGGTCGAGTGGTTGATCGCGATGGGATTGGCGTGGGAATACGCAGAGGTGACCAAGAGACCGGCGTGGAAGGGCTTGACACTCGGGATGATCCCGTGTCACGCCTCCGGCATCGCGGCGTGTACGTTTCACTTGTTCTACAACGCCCCGGCGCTAAACAGCGTCGTGGCGATGCAAGCGCTCTTGACCGTCGTCGGCAACACCACGTGCGCGCTCGCGTCGTATCGCATCGCCAAGGAGGGCGAACGAATGTTGGCGTCGCCGCCGACGACGACGGAGCCGGAGACGGACGTCAACGACGAAGTGGAAATCATCGAGATCTCCATCGGTAACGAGTCTTTGAAGGGTTGGGAAGATTTAAGCGCCGCGTGGGCCGCGGATTCCGACGCCGTGCTCTTGCTCAAGCTCGCCTTAGTCTCCGCCGTCGCCTCCGCAGGCGTCAAGTACGGCTCGCTCCTCGTCGATTTCCCGTTCGAACCAAACCTTTGGGTGGCGTATTCCATCATATTTGTCCCGACGCTGTTGAATTGCGCCAAGTGGAAGCAATTGAGCGACGAAGGCGCCGCCTTGTAACAACAACGAATTGCTGTAGAGCGCGCCGCTCTCACCGGCGCGCCGTGACAATGACGGACCGACCGTCCACGAGCGGCGCGAACGACGAAGACGAAGACGACACCGCGCGCGCGCTTCGCCGAGCCCTGGGCGCGACGAAACACGCGCCAGAACTGCGCGAGTTTTTGCTTTCGCTCGGCATTCGCGACCCTCCGTCCGACTCAAAAACTTTCGCCCCGAGCTGCGAGTACGTCAATTTCAGGCCGCACGGGTTATCGCTGTGCTTCGAGGGCGGGAAGCTGGACTGCGTGCACTGCTACGCGGGGTGCGATGGGTTCGGGACGTACGCGGGCGGTTTGCCGACGGGCGTGGCGCTGACGAGCGCGGCGGCGGACGTCGTGCGGAAACTCGGCGAGCCGACGAGCAAGGGAGGGCAAGGCAGGATGATTTGGTTGTCGTACGATCATCTAGGGGTGAAATTCGACGTCGCGGCGAGTGGGTGGGACGAGCCGGACGCGCGGCTGACGTCGGTGGCGATTTGGGACGCGAGCGGTTACGGCGAAGACGACGTAGCCGCGAAAAAGTAGATGTAATGCGTAGTTTAGTACCGTAGATAGCACAGAGTTCGACTAGTTTGCTATTTTGACGATGAAACGAGTCGTCGATCATTTCTTGCGCCGCTTGCGACCACCCTCCGCGCGCGTGCGCTGTGGCTTGTTGCCATCCTTGCTCGCCTCCGCCTTGGCGCGTTCACTTCGCTCGACGAGTTTTTGAGCGTGATTCTTGATGTAAATCGGATCTTTAGTCACTGGAAGTTCTTTCTTTGGAATGTGCACGGGCGTGCGAGCTTTCTTTGAAGACGACGAACTCGACGAACTCGAACTCGAACTCGACGAACTCGAACTCGAACTCGAACTCGAACTCGAATCACTATCGTTTCCATCGTCAGATTCATTCAAGAAGAAGTCGTCCTGCTCGGCATCTATCGCAGCATCGCCTTGCGCCGCCATGTCCGCGCCGCCCTCGTTCTCGTCTCCGAGCGCCGCCGACGCCGCCAAGTTCGCCTTGACCAATTTCCGGAGCCTCGCGCGTTCCTTCGTCGCGTGTTCTGTATCTCCCTCCTTCACCAACACGCTCACATACTTCTCCCCTCTTGGAAAGTTCATCACGTACTCTAAATCTTCCTTCACTTGCGCCAATTCGTCTAATTCATCCGCGCCCAACGCCCCGTCGTCGTCTCGCTTCTTCTCGAGTTGCTCCTTTCGCCGCGTCAACTTTACCCGCTCGAAAAACTTCACCTTGTGATACTTGGTCGACAGTTTCTTCTCCCGTTCGATTCGAGCGTTCTCTTTCCCAGCATCTCGCAGCTTTTCCAGCTCGCGCGCTTTTTCCTCGCGCAGTTTCGGCGGTATTCCTTCGCGCTTGAGGAGGCGCTCGATGCTTCGAATTTGATTCTTCACGCTCGGACGCTTGGCGGCGGCGTGTTTACCGCCCGTGCGCTTGACCCATTTGCGCTTGACGCCACCCTCGGGCGCTCTTTCGTTTTGCGGGCGCATCGGCGACGGAACGGGGACCGAGCGCGCGAGACAGTGTCGGCGTGGCGTGTCGAAAAAAGTGGCGGCTGCGTTTGCTCGGGCGCAAAGAAGTGCATTTTAATTTTCGTTTACATTCGCGCCTTTCGGACGAGATAAGCTATACAATGAGCAGAGTTAACAAGTAACAAGTAATGATCGCGCGCGCGCGCGCCGTCAAACGTGAAGCTCGCTCTACCCGAAGAGCGCGCGCCCGGTGAGCATTTGAGTCGACCGCGAAGAGCCTCTGCTCATGCGCGGCGAGGCGTTCATCTCCAAGTGCAACTTCATCGCCATCTGTTCGTCCGTCAACTCTTTCGGTTCCGCGTTAGAATCGTCGTCGTCATCTTCGTCAGATTTCAACGCCTGTGTCGTCGAGCGATCGCGTTTCGTCGACAGCTTCTTCTTCTTCTTCTCCGTCGTCGCCGTCGCCGTGTTGAGCGACGAAGAGCTCATATTCCGCGGTCCCTTCTTACTCTTCGTCGACGCCGACGCGCCACCGTTTTCTCTATCGCTACTGCCTCCGTCCACATCGTATCGCTCCTCGCTCACGATCTCCAACGCCTTGCCCAACAACCGCGGGTCCCGCAGCGCCGTTCGCACGTACGCCTCCCCCGCGAGACGCGCCTTCTTACTCCCCAAATCCGTCGGCGAGTGCGCCACGTCTCGCAGCACGCACGCCAAGCGTTTTCGCGGCGGCAGCGTGTGCACTTCCGCCGAAGCGTACAAGAAATCCATCGCGATTCGGACGATTCGTCGGCGCAATTTCCGACGTCACCCGCGATTCAGCGCGCCGCCGTCGCGAACGAGTCGCGGCGTCGTCTCGGCGATTCTCGCGGCGTCGAGGGACGCAAAACGTGCGCGCCGCGTTCGAATCTCCCTCGGCGAGCGATCTCGCGTCGCGTCGAGCGTTTCGCGCGGCGACGGGGAATGCGGCGTCGGCGGCCCGATCGCCCGCCGGCGCCGCCAGCGCACGGCGGCGACCTGTAACAACGCGCTCGACGACGAACGCGAACGGAGAGGTTCGAGTTTATGCGTTTATTACATAGTCTTCGGAACTAGTAGCGTATGGGAAACCGTAAAAAGTTTCCGAAATCGCTTCATCTAGCCACGCGCCAATGGTTTAGTGGTAGAATTCCTGTTTCCCAAACATGTGGCCCGGGTTCGATTCCCGGTTGGCGCACTGCAACTTTTTTAGAGCTACGCGGTGCACTTTTCGTTCGCGTGCGATTCTGGGCTACGCTACGGCGCTTCTTTTGCGTTCGCGTGCGATTCTGGGTCACGCCACGGCGCTAGAGCTACGTCTATTTTCTATCTTCTATTTTAGCGGGCCCGCCGCGCGCCCGCTCGCCGCGATATCGCACTTCCAACTCTTGCACGTCTTTGCACGACCCCAACGCGGTCTTCATGCCGCGCAACACGCGCTTTCTGATTTCCTCATCCACCGGTCGCTCGCGCTCGGCGCGCGACGTTCGCAGGTAGAAGACGCCCGTGTCGAAACTCGACACGCGATGGCGCTCGTGACTCGGACGAGCGTGCTGGGCGCCGTCGCAAAAGCCGTGAGACTGCGCATCGATGATGTCTGGACCGTGCTGCAGATGTCGACTTTCCAAGAGCGCACTCCAGTAATGGCATTCCTTCCACAGCGGTACGATGACTACGAAACTGAGCGCCTCGTTCGCGTTCGCGGCGCGATCGAGCAAATCGTTCGCCTTTTCGACCGCGCGCGACATCGTTTCCGGGACGAAAGGCGGGTTCATCTCGAACGATCCGCGTTTTGGTGCAAAGTCGTCGCTAAAAAAGCTTCCGAGCGATCCGAAGAACGCGTCGACGTCTGGCGCGCGGTCCTCGTCAAAACCAAATTGCGAACAAAATTGCCCGTACCGAGCGTTGAGCGGCGACGCGAAACACTCGCACGACACGCCCAACTTTTCGTTCAAAACATCGAACGCATCCTCGGCGAGCGCGCTTTGGTATCCAGCCCCGCCCAGCGATTCGTATCGCATCAACAATGCGAACACGGCGCACGCGAACTTTTGGTACTCGTCTGAATCGACGTCCTCCGTCAACGGTTCACAGCCTCGCACTGTTCTGCAATATAAAGCGCGCAGTTTACCGAGATGTGCTTTCGCACACTTCACGTACGGTTTCTCTGTTCCCAATTGCATCGTCAAGAAAGCACCTTTGTCGCGAACGACGACGGCGTCGCGCGCCTCTCCGCCGTCGTCGCGCGCCTCGGCCCATCGAGCCGCGCTCTCCTTGGCGACCGCGAGCGCCTCCGCCGCCCCTTCCGCACCGTCTCGCTCGCTCGCCCCGTGTCTAATCAAATCTTTCGCCAAACCGAGCCCCTGCGCCGGCAACACCGGCGCCGCGAGCGCGCCCGAGACGGCGCACCTCGCCAACCAACGCTCAAACAGCAGCAGCGGCGTCCCTCCCTCGTCGGTCCGCCCCGTCCTCGCCCGCGCGATGCGCTGCAGCGCGCTCCTCGCGCGCTTCACGCCGCGAAACAGCGCGAGCTCGCGCGCAGCCGCCCGACGCGCGTCGCCGACGTCGGCGCGCTCGCGCACGCCGCGCACGCGCACGCCCGTGGGGGTGTCCGAGCTCCTCCGGTCGTCCACGTCCAAGGCGCGCACGCGCGGGTCCCATATGCGCCGCTTGACGGCGTCGGTGGGCGCGCGATCCGCTCGACGCGCGCGCTTGGGCATCGCGCCGGCGTCGGACGCGGTCGGGTGTGCGGGAGACGCGCTTTTGAAAGATTACTCATGTCCAGCCGCGAGGAGTGGGTGGTTGGCAGATATTTTTCTCGAGCGGACGCGTTCGATGTTGCTTGATTATATTACGAACCGGCTGTTGCTGTTCTACGCGCTCAAAGGCCGCCGGCGATGATTCTTGGTAGGATTGCGGTGGCGACACCGAGGGCGTAGTACGCCCAGACCGGAATGTCGCGCACGTCGACGACGGTGTCGCCCTTGGCGCGACCGTCCATCATGGCTTGCATCTTTTCGCCGTCGTCTGCGGCGGCGAGTTGCTTTTCGACCTTGCTGGAGATTTCGTCGATGGTAGACTCGTCGATCTCCATGGACGTGGCGTATCGGCGCTTGATGCGGTCCAAATCATCCGCAATCTTGCGCGATTCCTCGAGAACCTTGCGTTCTTCGCCGTAAAGCGCCAAGAAATCGGCGAGCTTTTTCTCCGTGGCGCCCAACTTTTCGCGAACGATGATGAGTTGCTTTTCGTTAGTCTCGATTTGTGACTTGTACGTGGCCACGTCCTTGGTTTCGCTGCGAAGTCTCTGGATTTCCGCTTCGGCCACGTCCGCTCTCTTCTCGGCGCTAGAGACGTCAACAAGCGCTTGACGCGAGAGCTCGTCGATTTCGGATTCGTGCTTTTGCTGCATGGAGGCATACTTGGATTCGAAATCCGCCGTCAAGCGCGCGATCTCCGAAGCTCGTTGATTCTGTGCGTTTGCGAGCGCTTTGGTAAGGTCCGCCTGCAATTGAGCGAGCTCATCCTTGAGCTTTTGCATTTCAGCAGCCTTGGAAGCGTCGACGCTGGAGAGCTTATTTGCCAGCACAGACTTCTCCTCCGCGATGGCGGCGAGCGACTTCTCGAGCTCGGCGACGCGCGCTTGAGCAGCGTCCCTGGCGGTGGCGAGCGTTGCCA
>TARA_B110000003_G_scaffold188471_1_pt1 | contig 12122 bp, 11 predicted proteins | sample TARA_B110000003 | Tara Oceans TARA_B110000003 (sample SAMEA4396424) | marine metagenome | biome: Westerlies Biome; feature: [SRF] surface water layer (ENVO:00010504); material: water (ENVO:00002006), including particulate matter (ENVO:01000060) such as... | depth 5 m
GGAAATCAGTTGATGCAGGAAAAACATGGAAATTTTCAGGACTTCCTTTTTCAAGACACATTCCAAGAATTGTTATAGATTCAAAGAACTCTGATATAGTTTATGCTGCTGTCTTAGGAAATATATATAAGCCATCAAAAGAAAGAGGCGTGTACAAGTCGATCAATGGTGGACAAACATGGGAGAAAGTTTTGTTTGCAAATGAACAAGCAGGGGCTGTTGAAATTCAAATGGATCCCAAGAATTCAAGAATACTGTATGCTTCAACTTGGAATTTAAAAAGAACACCATACAGTCTTATTAGTGGAGGTCCAGGATCACTGCTATGGAAAAGTACAGATAGTGGAGTCACATGGTCAAAAATATCTGACAACAAGGGGTTTGCTAAGGGTACATTAGGTATTATTGGGGTTACAGTATCACCAGTTAATCCTGAAAGAGTTTTTGCAATTGTTGAAAACAAGGATGAGGGAGGTGTTTATAGGTCTGACGATTCAGGAAAAACATGGAAATATGTGAATTCTAGTAGATCTTTAAGACAGCGTGCATGGTATTATTCTAAAATTTATGCTGACACCCAAAATCAAGATATTGTTTATGTAATGAACGTTTCATATCACAAATCAATTGATGGCGGGAAAACATTTAAGAGTAATAGGGCTCCTCATGGTGATCATCATGATTTATGGATTTCACCAGGAAACAATCAAAGAATGATAATTGCAGATGATGGAGGTGCCCAGGTTAGTAATAATGGAGGTGAAGATTGGAGTACATATTATAATCAACCTACCGCCCAGTTTTATAGGGTAACAACTGATAATTCATTTCCCTACAGAATATATGTTGCTCAACAGGATAACTCGACTATAAGAGTAAAACATAGGTCAGATGGGAGGTTTATAACTGAAGATGACTGGGAACCTACCGCTGGAGGTGAATCCGCTCATATTGCAGTAGATCCAGAAAATAACGATATAATTTATGGTGGGAGTTATGGTGGTTTTTTAACGAGAGTTAATCACAAAACTGGGAGTGTAAGAGGAATAAATGTATGGCCAGATAATCCAATGGGGTATGGAGCTGAGGGAATGAAATACAGGTTTCAATGGAATTTCCCAATTTTTTTCAGCCATCACAATACAAAAAAACTATATACATTATCTAACCATGTTCATGTTTCTGAAAATGAAGGTCAGTCATGGAAAATTATAAGTCCTGATCTAACAAGAAATGATCCTTCAAAATTGAAATCCTCGGGTGGGCCAATTACTCAAGACAATACTGGAGTTGAATACTATAGCACTCTTTTTGCTGCAAGTGAATCAAGGTTAAGTGAAGGTGAGATTTGGGTTGGAAGTGATGACGGCCTTGTTCATTTAACAAAAAATAGTGGTAACACTTGGGAAAACATAACCCCAATTAAAGTGCCTAAATCTCTTATGTTAAATAGTATAGAAACATCTTATTTTATTTCTGGAAAAGCTTATATAGCAGGAACCTCATATAAAACAGGAGATTTTAAACCATATCTATATAAAACAAATAATTATGGAAAATCATGGAAAAAAATAGTTAATGGAATAAATCCTGAGCATTTTACTAGAGTTCTAAGAGCAGATCCTGCTCGAGATGGACTTCTTTATGCTGGAACAGAGTCAGGAATTTATATTTCTTATGATGATGGTGAGTCATGGAATTCATTCCAAAAAAACTTGCCAATAGTCCCAGTGACTGATATAACAATAAAAGATAATAGTTTAATTGTTGCAACTCAAGGAAGAGGGATCTGGATGATTGATGATTTGACTTTACTACATCAATTAAATACCAAAACTTTAAACAACGAAATTAATTTATTTACACCTAAAGACAGTTACAGAACAAGAGGATACGGTGGTCCTTCAAGTAAAACTGAGGGTACTAACATTGAAAATGGAGTTATAGTTTATTTTAATTTAAAAAACTTTGATTCTTCAAAAGACACTGTTTCGATAAGTTTTTCAAATATGGATGGAAAAACAATAAAAACATTCAGCAACCTAGATAAAAAAAATAATTTATCAGTAAAAAAAGGAAGTAATAAGTTTACTTGGGACACAAAACACGACGGAGCAGAAGTTTTGGACGGAATGATTTTTTGGTCTGCTTCATTTTCTGGTCCAAAATCTACACCTGGAAATTATAAAGTTTCATTAAATAAAAATGGAATAAAAACCACTAAGACATTTAAGATTTTAATTGATCCTAGATCTGAGGTGGGACTAACTGATATTCAAAAACAATTAGATTTTGTTAATACAGTTAATAATACTGTTGATGATGCTCATAAAGCAATAAAAGAAATCAGAAAAATTAATAAAAAATTAAAAGAATTTGAGTCTAGCTTTAGCAAATCAAATTCGATAACTGACCTTGTTTTAAAATCAAAGAAACTTGGACAAAAGTTATCTAATATTGAAAAAGCTCTATACCAAACCCAAAACAGGAGTAACCAAGATCCGCTTAACTTTCCAATTAAATTAACTAATAAATTGGGACACTTAAATAGGTTGGTTACTCTAAATGATTTTCCTCCAACCGATCAGGACATTGCTGTCAGGGCAGAACTCACCCAGAAAGTAGAAGCTCAGTTGAAAATTTATAGATTTTTAATTGAAAATGATGTTAAAGACTTTAACAAAGAATTTGCAAAACTTGAACTGGATTATCTAAAACTAAATTAATTTTTTTGATAGAATATTACGACTATATAAAGGCTTTACATTTAATTTTTGTAATTACTTGGTTTGCGGGTTTATTCTATATTCCAAGACTTTTTATATACATAATTGAAGCTCAAAAAAAATCAGAGTTAGAAAAAAATATTTTAACTACTCAACTTAATCTGATGTCAAAAAGACTTTGGTACATAATAACATGGCCTTCAGCAATTCTTGCTATTTTTTTTGCTCTACTACTAATAATAATTGTGCCTGTTTGGCTAACTCAGGAATGGATGGTTGTAAAATTAATCTTTGTGGGATTATTACTAATGTATCATTTTAAAACTCATTCAATGTATATAAATATTATGAATGGAAACTTTAAATACTCAAGTACTTTTATGAGGTTTTGGAATGAAGGAGCAACTTTAATACTATTTTCAATAGTATTTTTAGTATCAGTTAAGAATAGTTTTAATTGGATTTTTGGAGTGTCAGGCATAATAGGTTTGGGAGTACTATTAGTATTAGGTATTCGTTTTTATAAAAAGTTTAATAAAAAAAACGATGCAAATAATTAAAACTAAAATCTCACTTAGAACAAGGCTTTTTTTAGCAATGGTCCTACTTGTATTTGTCGCGTGTTTAATGATTCTTGGGGCAACATATTTTCAATATGATGCAGAATCAGAATCGTATAATCAATTTAGAATGCAAAGAAAGGAACAGCAGCTTCTATCACAGATAAATTATTTAGTTTCAAAAAATGAATTATACTCTTCTTCTCAAGAAAAATGGTCAATTTATAAAGAAGATTTAGAGGCGGTAAGAACTATCCTTAACGTTGACTTTTCTGTTTTTGATATGGAGGGGAATCCCCTATATATAAATTTTTTACCATTGAAAATTATAGCAAATAATTATGTAATTAAGGAATCAACTATTCAAAATATTAAACAAAGTGTATCAAATCGTTTTGTTGAAAATAATATTGATGAAATTGGAAAGTTTCAGTCCTCATACACTTATTTAATAGATTCAACAGGATCTGAATATGCAATTTTATTTTTCCCTTATTTTGAAGATGTTTCTTTTTCAGAAAATGAGCTGAATACATTTTTACAGAGTCTATATCAAGTCTATCTTTTAATGCTTGTTATATCTATAGGAATCGCATATTTTATCTCAAAATATGTAACGAGATCATTGGAAACACTCAGGTTACAGATCAACTCTACCGGACTCCTTAAGAGAAATAAAAGAATTCATCTAAAGAATCCTTCAAGGGAAATAGATAGTTTAGTTAATTCGTACAATAAAATGATAGATGATTTAGAAAAAAGTGCTCAAAAATTAGCTAAAACTGAACGCGAACAAGCATGGCAAGAAATGGCTAGGCAGGTTGCTCATGAAATTAAAAATCCACTAACACCAATGAGACTGTCTGTTCAAAGTTTTCAAAGAAGATATGATCCATTAGATAAAAGCAATAAGAATAAAATAGAAGAATTTTCAAATTTACTAATTGAGCAAATAGATATAATGAGTAATGTTGCAAATGCATTTTCAGATTTTGCAACGCTTCCAAAAGCCCAATTAAGTTTGACAGATATTGTAGATGCAACTAAAAGAGCTACAGAAATATTTGAATATGAAAATGTTATTTTTTCGTCAAATACTAATAATGTTCTATACCCATTGGATAGGACTCAATGGATTCGTGTTATGACAAATCTTATTCAAAACGGATTACAGTCAGTTAAATCAAATAAACAAGCTAAAATCGAAGTAAATTTAATGTCTGATAAGAAAAAAATAATTATTTCAGTAAAAGACAATGGTCAAGGGGTTGACCCAAATTTAAAAGAAAAAATATTTGAACCTAAATTTACTACTAAAAGCAAGGGGATGGGTCTAGGCCTGGGAATTGTTAAAAATATTATTGATTCTCATAAAGGAAAAATAACTTATCAAACAGATAAAAAAACTGGAACTACTTTTATTATTGAGTTGAAGTTAAAAAAATCTAAAACGTAATCAACAATATTCATTGTATGCCGATATCAGGTTGTCAGCAATAATATTTGCAGGTCTTCCTTCAATATGATGTCTTTCAATCATATGTGTTAATTCACCATCTTTAAAAAGTGCTATACTTGGGGAAGAAGGAGGAAATGGAACCATATGGGATCTAGCTACATTTGTAGCTTCACTATCTACTCCGGCAAAAACAGTCACTAGGTTATCAGGCTTAACTTCGTTTGATAATGACATACGAACAGCAGGTCTAGCATTACCTGCAGCACATCCACAAACCGAATTCACTACAACTAAAGTTGTACCCTTTTTTTTTAATGCGTCTTCAACATCAGAACTTGTTAACAAGTCATCAAAGCCTAGATCAGTTAGTTCGGCTTTCATTGGTTCATAAATTTCTTTTGGATACATAATTTTTTTTGTAAAGATAATAAAGAAACTTTTATTGACATGTTTATATTTGATCTCAAATTAAACTTTTATGATAAAGTGGATTACTGCTTTTATTGGCTTCAGTTATTTTCGTTTTCCGGGAGCAATCCTTGGATTTATAGCTGGCCAGCTTATCGAGAATATTTTTTACAAATCGAACTTAAAAGGACACAATAAGTTTAATTATTCTAACAAAAACTTAATGCAATTAAAACTATTAGCATTAGCAGCAATCGTTATTAAGGCTGATGGAAAAGTCGATTCTAAAGAGTTAGAGTATGTTCGTCGATTCTTTATAAGTCAATTTGGTAAAAGTCAGTCTGATGAAATATTTAGAGTATTTAATTCAGAGATTAAAAGTCAAAATCAATCTTTAGACCAAATAACGGATTTTTTCAATTTAAGCTACAGGTATGAAACAAGACTTCAGTTAGTTCATTTTTTATTTGGTATCGCTCTAGCTGATGGAAGTATTTCTGAATCAGAGTTAAATAAAATAGGTCAGATAGCTTCGAGCTTAAAAATTAACTCAGTTGACTTTGAAAGTATTCAAGCTATGTTTATTAAGGAAGAAAACAGCGCCTATAAAATACTTGAGATTGATCCAAAGTCATCTATTGACCAGATAAAAAAAGCATATCGTGTGATGGTTAAAAAATATCATCCGGATAAACTTCAAACCAAAGACCCTTATCTTTTAAAGGGTGCTGAAGAAAAATTTATTAAAGTTCAGGAGGCTTATGAGCTTTTAAAAAATAAACATAAATTCTGATCTATGTTGGAAACATTTTTTTTCTTTTTAGAATTAGGAGTTCGTCATGTAATTGATTTTAATGGTTTGGATCATTTTTATTTTTTTATTATTCTAGCATTACCTTATGATTTTGATAAATATTTAAGATTACTGAAATGGGTTACACTTTTTACTTTAGGACATTGCTTGACTCTTTTTATGAACTACTATTTTAATATTTCCGTTAATTATTATTGGGTTGAAATATTGATACCATTAACCATTATTTATAGCTGTGTTTTGATATTTTTTGAAGATAAAGATCGGGATCAAAATATTTTTAAATATTTGACTTTAACAGTATTTGTTTTTGGTTTAATTCATGGATTGGGGTTTGGCAGATACTTTAATTTAATGGTTCAAGAAGATTCATCACTAATCTCCATATTAGGTTTTGCTTTTGGGATTGAGTTTGCTCAACTATTAGTAGTTTTAATTATATTAATTTTTAATAGTTTAATAATAAAAAAACATAAAAAAGTATTTAAGGTTTGGGTTAATGGATTTTCTTTTTTGATTTTAATTTTAGCATTAAAAATGGTTTTCGAAAGACTTTAGGTCCTGGATTGAGATTTTTGTAGTTTCGCTAAAGATGACAGAAAAAAAACAAAAGGCATACGATAAGGCATATCTAGACATGGCAGCTCGATGGGGAAAATTATCTCATTGTAAAAGAAAACAAGTTGGAGCTTTGATTGTTAAAGATCGAATGATAATTTCTGACGGATATAATGGCACTCCATCTGGTTTTGAGAATGTTTGTGAGGATGAAAAAAACTATACGAAATGGTACGTGCTTCATGCTGAAGCTAACGCTATTCTCAAGGTAGCTTCTTCAACACAATCATGTAAAGGTTCAACTTTATATATTACGCTTTCTCCTTGTAAAGAATGCAGTAAGTTAATTCATCAATCCGGAATTATTAGGGTTGTTTATTCTGTTGAATACAAGGATAAATCTGGTATTGAGTTTTTAAAAAAAGCCGGAGTTCAAGTAGATTTTATTAAATAATAAAACTATTTTTCTTTTTCGGAAATTTTAACAGAAACATTTAAAATGAGGAGAAGTAAAGTTGCGCATCCAGAAGCTAAAACTCCTATCATTGCAATTGAATTTTCATCAATTAATGATTTACTCCAATCAATCTGATAAAGATTAAAAAAAAAGTTAAAGATTGCTAAAATCAAAAATATCAGAATAATTTTTTTCATAGGTTTAATTGATTATTTGCCCCACATTAGTAGCAAAAAGTTTTACAGCTATTGATAGTAATATAATTCCAAATACTTTTTGGATAATGGCAATCCCTGATTTCCCTAAAATTTTTGACATTATGTTGGTAGACTTAAGTATTAAGAAAACTATTGCAATATTAAATAAAACTGCTAAGATTATATTAACAAGTTCAAATTCAGCTCTTAATGAAAGTAATGTTGTTAAACTTCCAGGTCCAGCAATAATTGGAAATGCAATTGGAATAATTGATGCTGTTTCAGGGACATCATTTTTGTAAATGGATATACCCATTATCATCTCTAGAGCAATAAAAAAAATAATTAATGAACCAGCTACAGCGAATGAATTAACATCAATCCCAATAAGATTCAATATGTTTTTACCAACAAATAAAAAAGCAATCATTATTACCCCAGCGACCAACGAAGCTTTTTCAGATTCTATATGACCTACTTTTTCTCTGAGAGAAATGATTATTGGAATACTTCCAATGATATTAATTACAGCAAAAAGAATGAGGCTCGCTGTAAAAATTTCTTTAAAATTATAATTCAATTTTTTTTTTAAAAGTACTCAACTTAATAATATTTGCAGGAAAAAATATTGATTAATTTAGCGTTTTAATTTATAAATTTTTAAATGTTTCAGATAGATAATACAATTGTTTCAGAATCTATTATTTCTGAAGAGTTTGTTTGTAATATATCAAAGTGTAAAGGAGAATGCTGTGTGTCAGGTTCTGCAGGGGCTCCACTTGAAAAAGCAGAAACTAAAATTCTAGATGATCTAAATAAAAAAATCCTTCCTTTTCTATCTGACAAAGGTAGAAAGGCTTTGAGAGATCAAGGAAATTATGTGAAAGGGGATGATGGTGATTGGGAAACACCGCTGATAGAAGGGAGGGAATGTGCCTACACAGTATTTAATAAAAAGGGAGAGGCTCAGTGTGGAATTGAGCGAGCCCATAGTGCGGGGTCTATAAATTGGTATAAGCCAATTTCATGTCATTTATATCCAATTAGGGTTCAAAGTTATTCAGAATTCAAAGCGGTTAATTACCACGAATGGTCAATTTGTGATTCAGCATGTTCTTTGGGATCGGAATTAAAAATTCCAATATATAAATTCGTCAAAAATGCATTGATTAGAAAATTTGGAAAACAGTGGTATAAAAAATTATCATTATTAGCAAAAGAATGGTTGAAAAAGAAAAATCAGTAAACACGGGCTATTCAAGAGACTTAAATTTTTAAACAATTGAAAATCAAACATATGTATGCTTATTAATTTTGATTTAAATAAAGAAAAATCAATTTTTTGTTAAAAACTAAGCCTCTTTGTGGATAAGTACCCCTTTCAATTGTACTAACAATTTTAAACCTTTGTAGGTATCAAAATAAATTAATAAAACTTTAATAAGACTTTTTCAGATCTATTTGGGTTTAATTGATATAATACTCTTTAGAGCTAATTTTAAATCATATGAAGATTGAACACATAATTAAGAGAGATTTTACTACGAGCCCGTTTCATCTAAATAAAATTACAGAAGCTATTCAAAAAGCAATGTCTGCAGTTGGAGTGGGTACTGAACAAAATGCTCATGACGTTGCATTTTCAGTTAATCAAAAACTCTTAGATCGCAAAAAAGAGCACCAAGAATACATTCCTACAATTGAGGAGGTTCAAGACATAGTGGAGACACAACTGATGGAAAGTAAGTTTCCAGAAACGGCAAAGGCATACATTTTATATCGAAATAAAAGAAGTCAACAAAGGGAGTCGGATCTTTTTGAAAAACGAATCAATCTAAAGCCATACGAATATCCTCAACTTTATGAATACGTACCTGCTATAAGACACTCTTATTGGATTCATTCAGAATTTAATTTCACAAGTGATATTCAAGATTTTAAGTCGCGTTTGTCTGCTCCGGAAAGAAGTGCTATTAAAAATACCATGTTAGCAATTTCTCAAATAGAAGTGGCTGTCAAATCTTTTTGGGGCGATCTTCATCATAGAATACCTAAGCCAGAGATTGGCTCTGTAGGATCAACGTTTGCAGAAAGTGAGGTTCGCCATGCGGACGCCTACTCTCATTTATTAGAGATACTTGGACTGAACTCGGAGTTCAAAGAGCTTAAAAAGAAACCGGCCATCATGAAAAGAGTTCAGTATCTAGAAACAGCCCTTAAAAATTCTAAGAGTGATGATAATAAAGAATATGCTGAGGCTATTCTTCTATTTTCATTATTTATTGAACATGTTTCTTTATTCTCTCAATTCTTAATTATTATGGCTTTCAACAAGCATAAAAATATGCTGAAAGGTATTTCCAATGTGGTGGAGGCAACTTCAAAGGAAGAACAGATTCATGGTGATTTTGGTATTGATTTAATCAAAATTCTTCAAAAAGAGAATCCTGAGTGGTTTACATCAGAATATCATGAAAATATTCACAATCTTTGCAAACAAGCTTTTGAAGCAGAGCAGGGAGTTGTGGATTGGATTTTTGAGGATGGAGAGTTAGACTTTCTACCGAAGTCAGTAATTAATGAGTTTTTAAAAAATAGATTTAATAATTCTCTTGAAAGTATAGGAATTGATAAAGTATTTGAAATTGATCAAAATTTAGTTGCACAAACCGAATGGTTTGATGATGAGATTATAGGAACTAAACATGGAGATTTTTTTGTAAAACGATCTATAAATTATAGTAAAAGAACCCAAAGTATAACGAGTGATGATCTATTTTAGAATATGCAGAAAAAATTAAAAACCGAGCACGAGCAAACAGATTCACATCAAAATTTAATTGAAGCTAGAGAAAAATCAATACAAAAAATGAATCTAACTTCTGAAAAACCATTTGAGTGGTTAAATGAAAATAGTAGAAAATTTCTTGCTGCTGGATATTTAGGAGAAGGGTTAAGTGCGGAAAAACGTATAGCTAATATTGCACAAAGAGCAGAAGATATTCTGAAAATGCCAGGTTTTGCCGATAAGTTTTATCATTACATGTCAGAAGGATACTATTCATTAGCATCTCCTGTTTGGTCAAATTTTGGAAAAGAACGTGGCCTACCAATTAGCTGTTTTGGTTCTCATATTGATGATGATATTGGAAACATATTGTACACTCAATCTGAGGTGGGTATGATGTCTAAACTAGGAGGGGGAACTTCTGGATATTTTGGTAAAATTAGAGGAAGAGGAGCTGCAATAAAAAATAATGGGGAAGCTTCTGGAGCTGTTCACGTTATGAGGTTATTCGAATCTATGGTAGATGTTGTAAGTCAGGGTTCAGTCAGAAGAGGTCGTTTTTCTCCATATCTTCCAGTTGATCATCCAGATATCATGGAATTCTTAGAAATAGGAACAGAAGGTAATCCTATTCAAGAGTTAACACATGGAGTTACCGTAACTAACGATTGGATGCAGGACATGATTGACGGTGATGTTGAAAAGAGAACAGTATGGGCTAAAGTTATTCAGAGTCGTGGAGAAATGGGATATCCATATATTTTCTTTACAGATAACGCAAATAACGGTGCTCCTGATGTATACAAGGATAAAAATTTACCAATATATGCAAGTAACTTATGTACAGAAATAATGTTACCCTCTGATCATAACTGGTCTTTTGTTTGTGTTTTATCAAGTATTAATCTAGTACATTACGATAAATGGAAGAATACTGATGCTGTTGAAACCATGATTTATTTTTTGGATTCCTTGATCACAGAGTTCCTAGAAAAATTAGAGGTGTATAAAAATTCTGATAATAGAGATGACCAACAAACATTTCTATTTATGGAACGAGCATATAATTTTGCAAAAGAAAACAGAGCACTAGGAATGGGAACACTAGGATGGCATTCTTTGCTACAGTCTAAAATGCTACCTTTTGATAGTCAAGAGGCGTACAATTTGAATAGCGAGGTTTTTAAAACACTTAAAGAGCAATCCTACAAAGCCTCAGAACGCCTGGCTCAAAAGTTTGGAGAACCAGAAGTACTCAAAGGATACGGCAGAAGAAATACAACCTTGAATGCCATAGCACCAACGACATCATCTGCTTTTATTCTAGGACAGGTGTCTCAGGGTATTGAACCGATATGGTCCAATATTTATGTGAAGGATATCGCAAAAATAAAAACAACAATCAAAAATCCTTTTTTAATTAATCTTTTAAAAGAAAAAGGAATGGACACTCCTGAAGTATGGAGAGACATAAGAGATAGAGATGGCTCTGTTCAGCATCTTGATTTCTTATCTGAAAATGAAAAAGAGGTTTTTAAAACATATTCTGAAATTGATCAGTTGGTTATCATCTATCAAGCAGCAAATAGACAAAACTATCTAGACCAGGGCCAATCGCTTAACATCATTGTGCATCCAGATACAACCACAAAAGAGGTTAATAATATTCATGTTACTGCCTGGAAATTAGGACTTAAATCTTTGTATTATCAGCACAGTATGAATGCAGCTCAAAAGTTCAAACAAAAGAAAGATTGTGAGAGTTGCGAGGGCTAGTCTACTATTGAGTTATTGATGTTATGCTTTTTCATTAAAACTTGTGACTAATTAGTATAAGTATCGATCGAGTATAATAACAGCAATTAATTTTCAGACAATTGTTTTTATAATAAACAGGGTTTTTCAGATTTACTGATAAATAATGAACATATAAATTCTTAATTAGAAGAATATGATTTGAGTGCTAAAACATCTATAAATTATTTATCTGTTTGTAGGAATTATAGAATTCTTCAATCAAATTCACTTTTATTTTATAAATATCTTTTGATTTTAAAAGTATATTAAAATACAATGTGGTGTTTTTTGGACTTGTTTCAATATTTCTTGTAAGCTCAATTTGTGAATTTATCTTCTCTTGAATTTTTCCTTTTAT
>TARA_B110000003_G_scaffold70916_1_pt1 | contig 12121 bp, 7 predicted proteins | sample TARA_B110000003 | Tara Oceans TARA_B110000003 (sample SAMEA4396424) | marine metagenome | biome: Westerlies Biome; feature: [SRF] surface water layer (ENVO:00010504); material: water (ENVO:00002006), including particulate matter (ENVO:01000060) such as... | depth 5 m
TCTGAAAGGCCAACTTTAGAAGGTATGGATCCAGACGATCCAATAACTAAAGCCATTGTTCAAAATGAGAGATGGACTGCTGAAAAGCTAGGTCAAGAGGGAATAGATTTTTGTAAAAGTATGAAAATCACTCATCGGGAAATAATTGGAGAAACTTTAGTTGAGTTTAATCATGCATGGTTCAAAAGAGATGATAAACCTCCATCTGCAACAGAAGGATTAGAATGGAGAGATCAAGTTGTTGGATCTAACCCTGAGATAGGAAAAGTTGTATTTGTGCATGGACATGTACATGTCCCAAGAAACCAAACCGTTGAAAATCTCACAATTCTATGCCAAGGAGCTACTGGACTACCTTTTGACCGAGACCCAAGAGGATCGGTTGCTTTTTTAACTATAGTAGAAAATGAAGTTAAATGGGACGTTATAAGGTATAATTATGATGCCCACTTAACCTCTGAAAAATTAGAAGAAAGAAAACCTCCATTTTATAGAAATTTGAAAAATACTCTAAAGTTTGCCTCAATAAGAAACGACTTATAGTTAGTATGTTATTTGTCTAAATTTGTAGAATATTAGAATGTTCTACTTTGATCATAGCGCAACTACTCCAGTACATCCGAGTGTACTTGATCTGATAAATGAAGTCCAAAAAGACTTTTATGCTAACCCCTCTTCAGTCCATAGTGCTGGTAAAAAAGCAAAAGCAATTATTGAAATATCAAGAAACAGAATAGCATCAGCAATAAATGCTAAACCAGAACAAATCATATTTACTAGTGGTGGAACAGAGTCAAACAATCAAGTGTTCTGGTCCATGTTAAATAAGTCTAAATCTCATGTAATTTCAAACAAAATAGAACATCCGGCGGTAGTAAAAGTTTTAAAGTACCTTAATACTTTCAATTTAGATTATTCACTCATAAGTGTGGATAAGAATGGCTTAATTAGTTTAGATGAACTTAAAAGTCAGATTACAGATCAAACTAGTCTTGTATCAATAATGATGTCTAATAATGAGATTGGAACGATTCAACCAATAAAGAAAGTTGTGGAACTATTAAAAGGTAAAAATATTTTAATGCATACAGATGCTGTTCAATGTTTTGGGAAAATTGGTATTAACGTAAAAATACTTGGAATAGACTTCCTCAGCCTTTCTGCACATAAATTTTATGGTCCAAAAGGACTTGGAATTCTTTACGTAAAAAGAAAAGATACAATAAATAATTTGTTAATTGGTGGAAGTCAAGAATATGGTCTCCGAGGAGGTACCGAAAATGTAGCTTCTATTGCTGGTGCTGGACTCGCCGCTGAAATAGGCTCAAAAAATTTAAAAAAAAATGCACAAAAATTAAAAGAACTCAAAACATATTTTATAAAGGAGCTAAAGGAGTTTTATCCATCGGCAATAATAAATGGACACCTTACAAATTCACTACCTGGTTTAATAAATGTCTCATTCCCCGGATTTAGATCAGATATACTTATGGCAAAGTTAGATAGAGTAAATATTGCGGTTTCAAGCGGTTCTGCTTGTGGATCTGGAAGTGTTAAACCCTCTGTAGTCTTATCTGAAATCGGTATCAGTGAAAAATTAAATCTATCTTCTCTAAGGATAAGCTTTGGCTCAACAAATAAATTAGAGGAAGTAAAAATACTTTTAAAAGAATTAAACTTAATTTTGAATAATTAATGGGACATATCGCAGTTGGAATAAGTGGTGGAGTTGATAGTGCAGTTGCAGCATCATTGCTGATTGAAGAAGGTTATGATGTAGAAGGAATCTTTATGAAAAACTGGGAAGAGGATTCAGAATATTGTACAGTTGAAAAAGACTACAGAGATGCTCTACAAGTTTGTGATGTACTAAACATTCCTTTAAGAAGTGTTAACTTTGCAAAAGAATACTGGGAAAAAGTTTTCCAATATTTTCTAGAAGAATATAAAAATGGTCGGACTCCTAATCCTGATATTCTGTGTAATTCTGAGATAAAATTTAAAGAATTTTTAAAATATGCCATCGATTTAGGTGCGGATAAAATAGCAACCGGACATTACGTTAGAAGTAATATTTTACAAGATTCTATAGAGTTATTAAAAGGTCTTGATAAAGGTAAAGACCAGAGCTATTTCTTACATACCTTAACACAAAAACAGCTATCAAAATCACTTTTCCCTTTGGGAAAATTAAATAAAGCCCAAGTCCGAGAGCACGCTGAAAAGAAAGGATTCAATAATTTCAATAAAAAAGACAGCGTTGGAATATGTTTCATAGGAGAACGTAATTTTAAAAATTTTTTAAAGGACTACCTGCCTTCAAAGCCTGGAAATATAGTTACCGAAAATGGGAAAAAGATTGGAGCACATGATGGATTGATGTTTCATACAATTGGGCAACGGAAAGGTTTGAAAATTGGTGGTGGTAATGGAGAGAATTCAAATGCCTGGTATGTGATTGAAAAAGATATTAACAATAATGAGCTAGTAGTAGGTCAAGGGCATGACCACCCACTTTTATATAAAAAAAATATTAAAGTTTCCAAAGTCCATTGGATTAATAATAATAAAGGAATAGGTGAACTTTCTGCAAAAATTAGATATCGAGCAGATGATCACAAGTGTAATGTCACAGAATTAAAGGATGGTCAAGCCTTAATTGAGTTTGAAGTTCCTCAGTTTGCAATTGCCAATGGGCAGTCTGTTGTTTTTTATAATGATGAAATCTGTTTAGGTGGAGCAACAATAAATTCATCTTTCTGATGAACATATTTAAAAATATATACTTTTTATTTTTATCTAGAATAGTTTTAACTTAAGAAACAAAATATGATGCAAAGTTTAAAGCCAATCTTAGTACTACTCTCCTTTAGAGTCTTAATTGCTCAGTTCCAAGCAGATGTTCCAATCCAGTCTCTTCCTTCGAATATAAATGGTCAATTAAATAATGATAGGTCTATATTTTCATTTAATCCGGAGAATCTTGATGTGAATTACGGTTTTACAATGTCAACGATGTCAATGAATGGGCAATCTTTTTCTATTGCCGGTTTTAATAATAATATCAGTTATGCACTAAAAAATAATTTAATAGTTGATGCTAATTTTACTTTATCAAAGTCTAAAATTCCTTTCCAACAGCACTCTGCTATTTCAAATGGTTTAGACTTATCTTATAACGCAGGACTTACATATAAGCCGTCAGAAAATTCATACCTCCAATTTAGAATACAAAAAATCCCACTAAGTAATATGTATAGGAATAGTTCAATTTATAATAACTCTGTTTATAAATAAATGTCTCCCATAAAAAAAAATCAAAAGAAACTAAATCTCTTGACTAAAGAAGTACTTCTAAATGGTGCAATCAGTATTGCAGGAATAGTCCTCCTTGGTTTTATATTTTCTTTTTCAAGAAATGTATCTCACGGTGGTATCCCAATTGATGTGGTTTTTCCAGATCTAGAAAAAGAACCACGACTTGCGATTGATGTTTATGAACAAAACCCAATTAAAGATATTAAAGTAGAAGTATTAAATGGATGTGGTATTAAAGGAGTTGCGGCAAAAGCATCTGACTTCTTGAGAAGACAACAGGTTGATGTTATTCGATCAGACAATGCAGATAAATACGATTATACAAACACAACAATAATTGGTAGAAATGAAAATTTTGAAAGTTTAAAAATTGTTGCTAAGTCGCTTGGATTATCTATCGACAATAAAACAAGTATTAAACATGAACCAGATGAATCTTTAGGCGTAGACGTTACAGTAATTCTAGGAAAAGACATAGCCGATTTCAAAGAGCTTTTTGATTTCATATCTACACTATAATAAATGTCCGAATTAAATAAGGACTTTCTAGCGGATGAACCGCTTTTGAAGATAGTAATCAATCTTGCGCTCGACAAAAAAGCCGAAGATATAATTGTTCTAGACGTAAGAGGACTGTCTTCGATTACAGATTTCATGGTAATTTGTCACGGTAATTCTGAACCCCAAGTAAAAGCTATTACTGATAGTATTCGAAAAGGGACGCCTCAAAAACCTAGACATCTAGAAGGCTATGAAAAACAAAATTGGGTTTTAATTGATTATTTTGATGTTATGATTCATGTTTTCAACCACAATCAAAGAGAATATTACTCTATCGATCGTTTGTGGGCTGATGCACCATCGAAAAAAATCAACAATGAATAAACTAAGCCTCCTGATTAAGGAAAGAATTTTAGAAACTCTTTCGAATCTCTCATTTCCACTTAAAGATTATTCCTTAATACCAACTAAAAACCCAAAATTTGGAGATTTATCAACTAATATTGCCTTAGTCATCTCTAAAGAGTTGAAAAAAAAACCGATGGACATCGGTCAAGAGATTCTTGATTCGCTCAGAAAATATCCTTTTAAAGATATCAAAGAAATAACTTTAACAAATCCTGGCTTCATAAATTTCAAAATTAACCACAACTATTTTCAAAAACAGATCCACATAATTCTTGAAAAAAATAAAAATTATGGGAGGGGAAGTTCTGGATACGGAAAAACAGCAAATGTAGAATTTGTAAGTGCAAACCCAACTGGTCCATTAACAATAGGTCATGGAAGAAATGCAATATTAGGAGATACTGTTTCTAATATTTTGGAATGGCAAGGCTTTGATGTTACTCGAGAATATTACTTTAATGATGCAGGCCGCCAGATGCGAAAACTAGGAAAATCAGTGGAGGCGCGTTATGATCAACTTTCAGGAAATACATTTTCATTCCCAGAGGATGGTTATGAGGGTGATTATATTAAAGAGATCGCTAGAGTTATATTAAAAGAAGAATTACCAAGAGAAGAATTAGATACTTCTTATTTTACTAAAATTGCCGAGGATGAAATTTTTAACGAGATAAAGTTATCATTGAAAAATTTAGATATTAAATTTGATGTTTTTACAAATGAAAAAACCTTTTATGAAAATGGTGATATCAAAACATTATTAAGTAAACTTGAATCTAAGAATCTCATTTATAAAAAAGATAATGCAATATGGTTTAAAACTAGCGCTTTAGGAAAAGAACAGGATCGAGTATATATTAAAAGTTCAGGTGAACCAACATATAGAGTCCCTGATACAGCTTATCATAAAAATAAAGTAGAAAGAGGTTATGATCTAATCATTGATATTTTTGGAGCTGACCATGCTGATACATATCCAGATGTACTTTTAGGACTCGAATCATTAGGGCACAAAACAGAACATATCAAAGTACTACTTTACCAGTTTGTAACTTTAATTAAAGATGGTGAAAAAGTTAAAATGTCAACACGAAAAGCCAATTTTGTGACTCTTGATAGTTTAGTAGAAGATGTTGGGGTTGATGTTGTTCGTTACTTTTTTATAATGCGCAGTATGAATACTCATTTAGATTTTGATTTAGACCTAGCCAAAGACCAATCAGACAAAAACCCAGTTTTTTACTTACAATATGCCTATGCTCGCATTTGTAACATTATCAAAAGAGGAAAAGATTCGACTATTAATTTTGAAGAAGATTTTAATTCCACTCTATTGTCAGATGATGAAGAATTGCTGCTTTTGAAGTATCTAATACGATTTCCAGAATATGTAGAGATCTCTTTTGAAAATCTTGAACCTCAATATATTGCTAACTATTTACAAGAGCTTGCGTCTCGATTTCATAAGTTTTATAGTCGTTGTAGGGTCTTAACCGATAATATTGAGAAATCAAAAGCTCGTATGGCATTAGTGAAAGCAGTTAAAATTGTACTTAAAAATGGACTAACTATTTTAGGAATTACTTCGCCTGAAAGGATGTGATGCTTGATCTAATAAAATTTGAAGCTCAATTTTTTGTTTTTTGCTTAACAACTCTCTTCACATTAATTAATCCTTTAGGAATAGCACCATTGCTAGTTGTAATGACAGAGCGTTTCTCGAAGGAAGAGAGAATCCAAATAGCTAAAAAAGGATCTCTTACTGCTTTCTATACACTAATTATTTTTTCTTTTTTAGGTTCGGTTATCTTCAAATTTTTTGGAATTACACTTGAGGCATTTCAGATTATGGGAGGTATCTTATTTTTTCGAAATGGGTTAAGAATGCTTGAAGCTAAAGTTGGACGATCGCGTACAACTCCAGCTGAGCAAGAAGAATCTTTAGAGACTGAAGATATTGCAATAAGCCCTATTGGAATACCTCTTATTGCAGGTCCAGGCGCAATAACGGCTGCGATGCTTCTTTCAAGCCAAACACCTCAACTGTATAGTTATGCAACAGTCGTAATTTCATTATTTTTAGTTTTATTTTTAGTTTACTTGATTTTAAGAAATGGCGATTTAGTAATAAGAGTCCTTGGAACAACTGGAATGAGAATAATTCAACGTTTGATGGGACTAATTTTACTTGTCATTGCAGTCCAATTTGTGATAAATGGTACTCTTTCTATATTGACGCCACTTATTGCATCATCACTTTAAGAACATCATTTTTTGAGTATGTACATTTTCTCCAGCTTTAAGCTGTAGAAAGTAAATTCCAGTACTAACTCTTCCGCCAAATTGATTTACACCTTCCCAAATAAATTGATGCCTCCCTGGTTTCAAATTATTTTGCTGCAATTTGTAAATAATTCGTCCTAAAGAATCATATATTTTTATACTGACGTTTTCAGCCAAAGGAAGCTCATATTGAATAATTGTTTTGGGGTTAAAAGGGTTCGGGTAATTATCCATTACTGAAAATTTATCCGGTAGGATTTCAAGATTTAGGTTATTGAAACCATATTCAAGTGTCAAACCATTTTCATCCATAAAACGATATTGTACTTTACAAGAAAAATTGTTCAAATCAGAATCAGGTATTTTTAAAATTAATAATGAATCAATACCTCTATCGGCAGCTATTGAAAACATGACTATTTGACTCAAGGTGTCAACAGATTTGAACATAAAAGAATCGGAATTTCTGTTTAATATATCCATTTCTAATACACTTAAATTTGATTCTCCAACTAATAGATCAATCATTTTTGTATTCTGAGGGACATTAAAAATAACATTATTTCCCTTTGCTTTAATCTCTGTATTTGAACTGGTCCTCGCTAGGAACTCCGTTGAGTCAAAAGATAAATTAAAATATTTCCACTGCCACATTTTAGCAAACGCTGACATATCGGTAAGATCCACCTCACCATCTGGTATTGGCCTGACGTGAGGTGGATTATTATTAAAAGGACTTAAATCAATAGATGGCCATTCTTGATTAAAAATCAATATATCTTCTGTTGTTAAATTATGATCATTATTTAAATCTCCCCATAACTGGCTATGGAAATAAAGGGTATCAGAAAAAAATAGTGTATTATATGCTAATGCACTATCTAGATAAACAATAATTGTATCATAGCTAGATAAAGGCTCATCCCAAGTAAAAGTAATAGCCGAATCTGAAAAAATCTCTTCGACTTGAAAATCAATTTTATTATTTAATTTAAGTTCAATATCATAAAAGTATATTAGCCTATTAAACTTTATTACAATTGTATCACCTCTCAAAATTGATAGAACTTTTAAAGAATCAATAAAATTAGGTGTAACTCTTTTTACTTTAGGCTCAGAATCATCAAAATATATTCCATCTGTTTTAACGATCTCTGATCGATTTAATGCAAGATCTACACCACGTATATAACTATAGTATAATGTATCTCTGTCTAGGTCAAAACCGGATATAGTTGTTTGATTAAGACTATCCGTTGACACCCAGTCTCGTATATTTGTAGTATCATTATTAGTTCCAACTGCAATTTCATATTTTAGTATATCGATATTATCTGAAAAGCCTTCATAAGTATATAATAATTTTGTTGAGTCTAATGTATAGTCTAATTCAATAATCCAATTTCCATCATTGATTATGCCCGTATCAGGAATTTGAGTATCTATAGTAATGCCACTACTCCAAATAGTATCTGAATAGTTTCCAGCAGAGTCACGTACGAAAACACTACCATAATATGTAGCTTCATTGCTTAAATTAAGATTACCCATACCAGCGATGTTATCTCCACTAGCAGATGTCCAATTTACTATATCATTAATATTATTATCCGAACCTAAGCCGTAGTAGACCTCTTGAATTCCAGATAATGAATCTAAGTGTGTCCAATAAAGCGTCAATGAATCACTTTTATTATAATAGAGTAAGTTTTCATTACTCTCACCTACCATAATATCAGAAATAAATGGATTACTTTTATCGATACTAACCGATGATGAAACACCATCGTTTAATACTGCACCTATATTTCCTGCGGTATCCGAAAAAATAAAATTAAAAGAGATCTCTCCATTAGGGTCCTCCTCTTCTACTATATTTTTACCGAGCCAAACTTTACCATTATCAGTACTGTTAGTTATCAATGTATCAGAAAATAAAACTGTCTTAGGATTAGAAAGTCCTTCATTTGAAACTAGAGCTAAAAATATAGAATCAGAAATTGTCGCCCAACGTATGCTTAAGTCATTATTTGAATAAAGTGTATCTAACTCAACAACTGGAGGTGTTTCATCAATATGTAGAATTGTATTATCCGTCAAACCCTCTGTTTGATTTCCAGCTTTATCCCAGATATTATATTTAAAAAGAATATCACTTCCTTCTAAATACTGATCCATTTGCATAATTGAGTCTCTTGGGATTTCTAATATTTTAAGACTATCTGAAGACTCTATTATAAATTCTCCACCGATCCTATTATATCCATTTGAATTAAATTGAACTAATGGTTGGATTTTTCCATCAAATAATGTTGAATCTCCGGAAACAAGCACCTCTAAAGAAATACTTTCATTTGATAAGTTCCAATATCCAGTTTGAACATTTCCTCCAGTTGCATAAACTGTATCTAGTTCAATGACTGATGGAGGCGTCATATCAAACAATATTGATGTACCGTCTGTTGTGCTACTAATGTCACTTCCAGCATTCCCTACAATATCATAAAACTGTATATTAAAAGGAATAAACCCTTGCCCTTCTGAACCATCAAGCACTCTCCAGGATCGAAAGGACGTCCCTTCTCTCAAAACATTTTCAAAAATTGTATCAGCAGGAGCGCCAGCAATTGTTACTGTACTCAAACTTAAAGTTTCACCTGAAACATAATCTAGAATTAAAGTATCTCCCGTAATAGCCAGTTCAGGACTTACACTATTTGTAGATTTAAATGAAACAATATTTAAGTTAGGAGGTGTTCCGTCATAAAGCACCGTTGATCCATCACTTGTTTCTGAAATATTACCTGAACTATTACCAGCTGAATCGTCTAAGGTAATTTGAAATGTGATCAATCCATCTGGATCAGATTCGATCATATTTTTAATTGCATAGTATGATAAACCCGTTTCATTTACCGGGTTACTATTTGATTCATTAATCAAAATTTGCAAGTCCCTATAAATTTCACTGGATGTAAAAAATAATGTATCTATGTCATCTATTCCAGCTAGCGAATCATTAATTGAGTTGTTAGAAGCCATTCTGATATTCGATAAAACAGGTAATGTTTTATCAAATTTAACTTCACTGTTGTTTGTAGTTTGAGATTTAGGAGAACCAGTAACCCCTCCAAGGTCTTGATAATCAATATTAAAACTAATAACACCTTCAGAATCTGTTTCATCCATTATTTTAAAACCAAGGTATTTTGCTAAATTATTTTCGTTCAACCCTTCAAATGTGTATTGAGTAAAGTCTGTTCCTGAAATATTTATATTCATTGATCCTAATTGTTCATTTGCAAAAAACTCAACAAAAACTGTATCATTAACTTTTGCCCAATTAGGGTCAAAATTACTTGAATAAATTAAAACTGAATCAATACTGGGTGGAACAATGTCATGATTCACATAGCTATTATCAGTGGTAACAATAACTTGTTCCCCTGGGTTACTTGCTCTATCCACAAAATCTATTGTATAGGATAAAAATCCGCCAGGGATAGATCCATCTATTGTGATAGTTGCAACGTAGTCATCGCCACTTTGGCTTAACAATGCTGTTTGTCCTCCAATTGTTACAAGTATTGAGTTTGTAATAATAGGATCAGTATTTATAGGCCTAAATGTTAAAAAGACATCATCTCCTGTTATTGCAATCAATGTATTATTTGCGTTATTTGATTCAATATGCACATAATCAAGTATTGGTGCTGTCTTATCAAAAATAACGTTGGAATTATTTGTTGTTTCAGAAACGGGATCACCTGAAAGACCAACACTGTCTGTAAAGTTAATTGCAAATGGTATATCACCTTCTGCATCTAAAGATTGCATTAAATACTTTGCTACATATTTCTGCGAGCTTAATAGAGTTAGCTCCGCAGACTCGATTGAAATTGAAGCACTACTCTGGGTTAATAACTCATTAGATTTAAATGTAACGGATATACTATCTCCAATTTTTGCCCATGTTGAGTCACTATTATTTGATATTATCCTTACAATATTAAGAAGAGGCTTTGTATTATCAAAAATGACAACAGAGGAATTGGTTGTAGTGGATATTACTCCAGAATTTGGATTTCCTTTGGAATCAGTAACGACACCAATTTCAAATGGAATGATTCCATCACTGTCACCATCTTGCATGGTATAACTTGCCGACCAATTATTCCCACCATTATCTACTACTGCTGCGGGATTACTTGCTATCGTAATACTTGGTTCTTGGATGGCTTCATTAGATTTTATTTCAAGAAGGATTTGATCCCCCACTGCGGCTAGTGTAGTATCTGAAAAATTTGATTTATATGATCTATAAAAAATAGACGCTGGGATTTGATCAATTTCTAATATATTTATACTTTCTATACCATTTTTCATATTTCCTGGGCGATCGTATAGTATAGCATCAAGCGTAATGGTTTCATTCTCGGCGAAACCTGTAATCGATTCAATTTGAGTAGCATCGTATATTAAAATTTTAGTTCCACCAATATTTTCTTGCGCAATAGAGGATGTCGTCCCGAGGTTTTCAAAACTATTTGACCCAATTTTTGCACGAGTTTGGACCCATCCATTTTTAAGTGTTGTATCATTTTCAATGGGTACAATTATTTCTAATCCAATGTTTGTAAGATTCCAAACATTTTCAATAATATTTCCACCTGAAGATATTACAGCTCCTAAAGTAAAATCAGAGGGAGCAGTCCTATCATATATAACCTTACTATTATTATCGGATGTTGAAACTGATATGACGTCACCTTTATTACCCGCTAAATCAAAAATAGTTATTTGAAAATTAGTTTCACCCTCGGGATCTGTACTTGTTGTCACATAATTTGCTTTTCTACTATTAGCTCCGGTAACGCTTAAAGTTGTATTCTGTCCCATAATCGTTGCAGAGGGAACAGAGTCTGTGTTTGAGATATCTTCATCAGCTGTAAAATATAAACTTATAGTATTACTTATAGTTGCCCATGTGGAATCATGTGGGTTATCACTGGCAATTCTAACTAAATCTAAACTAGGCTTTGTCTTATCATAATAGACATTTGATCCATCTGTAATTGAAGTGTATTGATTTTGATTACCTAAATAATCTAGAACTGTGAAACTAACTTCAATATCCCCCTCTGATTCAGTGCCGTCAAGTATATATACAGATTTAAACGATTCTCCACCTAAGTCAGATTCAGTACTCGCATTACCCTCTATTAATACTTCGGGTAGGTTAACATCTTCAGGAAAACTCATATTTAGAGTAATTTGATCACCTGTTTTCGCAAGGTGCGAATAGGTGTTGTTTGAGAGTATTGAAACAGCAGAAGGCGGTCCTGCAATAATATCTATATTTATAATCGTTGCGCTAGTATTCCCATCTGCTGAGTTTCCTGACTGATCGAACAATCGAGCAGAAAATTCAGTATTTAAGTTATGATCAAAACCTGTTAATGCTTGAAATTGATCTGCTGTGACTGAAAGGACCATTTTTTGAACTGCTAGATCATCACTGGTAATAGTAATTTTATCTCCAAGTAATTCATATGAATTCCCAGATACCTTCCCAAGCATTTGAAACTTTGACCCAATAATAGAAAGAGTA
>TARA_B110000003_G_scaffold175622_1_pt1 | contig 12116 bp, 9 predicted proteins | sample TARA_B110000003 | Tara Oceans TARA_B110000003 (sample SAMEA4396424) | marine metagenome | biome: Westerlies Biome; feature: [SRF] surface water layer (ENVO:00010504); material: water (ENVO:00002006), including particulate matter (ENVO:01000060) such as... | depth 5 m
CATGAGCATTTGAGGTGACAATTACACTAGCTCCAATTCTTTCAAAGCCTTGTTGAACGCTTAATATGTTACTAATGCCATAATCAATAATTACAATTTCACTCTTATTCATAGCTACGAACAGTTATTCCAGAAATGACAGATTCTTTTCTAATTTCATTAAAATTGGACCTGTTAAAATGCAGAATATCAGCCATTGCAATTGCATCAGCATCAGCGATATTAACTGCATCAAAAAGATCTTTATGCTTTCCCATGCCTCCGCTAGCGATTACTGGAATTGATAGCGAGTTAGTTGCTGCCTTAATTAAGTCCAAGTCAAAGCCTTTACGCGTCCCCTCGTAATCTACAGAAGTTAGTAGAACTTCTCCAGCGCCTAAATCCTCACCTTGAATAAGCCACTCAATTACATCAATGCCTGTACTTTCTCGTCCATTATCTGTATATACTTCCCATTTGTATTTATCAATCTTTTTTGCTTCTACTGAAAGTACCATTGCTTGACTGCCTAATGCATTGGAGATTTCTGTAATAAGTTCAGGTCGGGCAACTGCAGCGGTATTTAGAGCTACTTTATCTGCTCCAAGGCGAAGTATTGCTATTGCATCTTCAACACTGCGAATACCTCCACCGACTGTCATCGGAATAAAAATATCTTTGGCAACAGATTTTATAATATCACCTAAATGATTTCTCCCATATAAACTTGCCACCGTGTCCATAAAAATTAGTTCATCTGCCCCTTGATTATAATATTTATGTGCATACTCACTTGGAGGACCAATTACTCTTAGACCTTCAAGATGAATGCCTTTAATTAAGTTCTTGCCCTTAATGTCTAATCGAGCTATTAAGCGTATTCTTTTCAAGTTTATATTAGTTGTCTTGCCAAACGGGATTTTTTAACTTCCAATCATTATCTTTAAATACCCAAATATGATCAGAACGCCACGAATCAATAACTGCATTAAACTCTTGCTCAGTTATATCGCAATATTCAAGAAATTCTTGATAATATTTTTTGGGAAACTCCCCGTCATATCTCTTAATTAAAGCAATAGCCTCTTCTCTGGAGATATGGCCATCACGAATTTCATGAGCCGCATCAGATAGGCACCTACCATGACCAAATTTAATATAGGCCAAATAAAAATGGAACCCATCTAACTTATCATCAAGACTTGCATACTTAGAAAATGTTCCCTCATTTCTTACAGGATTCGCTTCAAAACCTGTATTTTCAACTGAATAGAAATAATTTTCCTGGGGAATCCATTTATGATAGTAACTAAAAAAGTGTTGCTCAATATTAAGATTTTTTATTTTTTTTAACTCCTTTTCAGACAAACCATATTTAGTTAATTCTTCTTTTTTTATTCCATAATTTTCAAAAGATTCAGGAAATACACTTGAAAACCTATTGGCTACAAAATCTTTATAAGACAAGCTTGCTCTATCAGCATGTTCCATAGAGCCTCCATATTCAACCTCACCATCCTCTCCATACATTACTAGTGGAACCTTATACTGAATTGCTACCCTAAATGGTGCGGAATATTGCCCAAAAATAAATGGCTGAAATGGATCACCCATTTCAATAAATGCAGCTTTTGTTAGCTTTCTATGTACTTCACCATTTGGAGTAATAAGAATATTGTCAAAGCCAGAATCAATAAAGGAGGTTAGATTTTTCCTGCCTATTTCAGTGTATATATGTGGCGCCCATGTCACAATTAATGGGTGCATTTTGTATTTTTCTTTTAGCATATGGGCAACATAGTTGCTGTCCTTTCCGCCACTCCCTGGAACAATTACATCATAACTACCATCTTGACTTCTATGCTTATTGCATAATTTGGTTAACTCTCCTTCCCGGTTAGTCCAATTAATTACATTGTTTTTATATTCGGCAAATCGACAGGCTGAACAAACACATTCGTCATCAAATTTAATTCTTGGTCTCTGATTTGAAACAACACATCTCTTACAAAACTTAACATTAGCTGGAAGCCCATACTTTTCTTTTAAATTTTTCTTATTAAAATTAGTCATTTCATTATTCAATAATCTTTTTAATAATTGACTCTATCTGGTCTAAGCCCATTAAACTCTCATAAGTTGGTAAATTAATTCCACAGCTTGATATTTTCTTAGCAGATGAATTTACTCTATAAGAGTATTTCTTATAAATCTCCATATCGCTAAGTAAATAAAAAAAAGGCCTTGCTTCTATTCCATTATCTTTTAGTGATGAAATTAATCTATCTCTTTCATTATTATCATTATCAGTTAAAAGTAAACAAACTAGCCATACTATTCTTTTTCTATTTTTTAAGTCTTTCTGGAATTCCCAATTAGAATTTGACAAAATTTTGCGATATAAATTTTCATAAGAGAAACGATTTTTATGGATTTCATCGATTCTCTCTAGTTGAGCAAGCCCAATGGCAGCTTGTAAATTAGTCATCCTATAATTGAAACCAACTACCTCATGAAAATAGCGCTTCGATTTACTCATTCCATGGTCTCTGAACAATCTTAATTTGTCATTAAGCTTAGAAGAGTTAGTCACACACATACCACCTTCCCCAGTTGTTATAACTTTATTTCCATAAAATGAAAAACATCCGATATCACCAAAACTTCCAACCTTATTGCCTTTAAACATTGCTCCATGAGCTTCTGCACAATCTTCAATAACCTTTAGATTGTATCTTTTTGCTAAACTCATGATTCTATCCATATCACATACTTGACCATATACATGAACAGGAATAATTGCTTTTGTTTTTGATGTAATTGATCTCTCAATTTCCTTTGGGTCAATGCACCAGCTTTTTTCATCAATATCTACAATTACAGGAGTTGCATTTGCATGTAAAACAGCATTAATAGTGCCTGCAAAAGTCAAGTCAGGGATGATCACCTCATCACCTTTTCCTATTTCAAGAGCAACTAAAGAAAGATGCAATGCAGCAGTGCCATTTACAACAGATACACCATATTCACAATCAGAGTACTTTGAAAATTTATCTTCAAATTCATCTAAGTAATATCCAGAGCTTGAAATCCAAGTACTTAAAAAAGCATCAGTAAGGTATTTAAATTCATTTCCTCCAAGATTGGGAATGGCAACGGGAAAATGACTTTGATGAGAATATCTAAAATAATCAACTAATTGATTATTTTGGTCAACTATTGGAATAATATTAATGTCAATGTCTTCATTAATTTTTTCACTAATTTTTTCAATCAATGCATCACTGGAATCATCTACATGACCAAAAACGAAACTTTCATTTAATATATCAACTATTAGAGAGTCTAGGCTTTTATGATTCAAAATTGCTCGCCTAATATCTCCATCAGTTACAACGCCTTTTAGAGAATTGTCTTTATCAGTAACAAAACAAATGCCCATACTATTCTCATTGATAATATACATGACTTCAAGTAACGTATTATTCCAGTTGCAAGTAAGATTTTTAATCATTAAACTACCTCTGACAATGCTTCATAACTTCTTTTGATAGCGTCCATTCCATCGTATATTTCCAAAGTAAAGTCTTTATTTTGAGTGTCACTCTGTTTTAGCATGGATGTCAGAATCGAAGTTTTGGTTAGCTGATTATTTAAATCATGAAAACCATCATTATTACTTACATGTATGTAACTACTTACATTCATCATTTTTTCAAATTCATTCTCCCAGTCAAGCTTTAAAGTTTTTGCACTTACTTTTAAATGAGCGACATCCAGTAATAAATTAAAATCTATTTTTTCTTTAAGGGTTTTATATTCATTATAATTAGTCATCATAAATGGATTTTCCCCATCATAAGTATCTCCATTAGTCTTTGAAAATACATTATTTTCAATAAATAAACTAACATTGTTTGACTGTTTTTTAATCTCAACATAGGCTTCACAAAAACGCTTAATAGCTTTATTTTTATCAAATAAATTATCTTTACTTAATTTCTTTCCAATTTCATTCAACTTGATATCAATGAAAAACCCAGCATGAAAAGCAAATTTATCTGCTCCTAGCTTATTTGATAAATTAATAGCTTTCTGTAAATGATTAAAACTGGCTTTAAAAGTTTCATTATTTAATGATGCTAAATTGAGCACAAAAGGTTTTTTTGGAGGTGGAAAATAATTATGGCAGCGATAATTAAGTTTGTACCTATCTTTTAATTCCAATAAATCATTTTCAAAATTTTCATAAAATTTGGTCCCACCAGATAATTCAATATTTTGAAAGCCATTTGTTGCCAATTCCTCTACAGATTCTCTAATTCTAGCGTTATTAACGCATGAGCTTGAAATATATATCATGAAACCCCAAAATAGTGATGAAGACTTTCAATTGAATTAATCTCAACTTCAGATCCATCTTTTAATGTGAAAATAGCACCATCATGAGGAGGGAAATACATGGCTCTAACAAAGCGTCTGGCATCCTCTAAATTTAAGTCATTAAGTTCCATCTTTCCACCATATGGTAATTTTCTTGAATAGTATGATGGGCGACCTGTTTGCACTAACCCATTGTAATTAGCTATTACCAAATCAAAGGCTTTACAAAAATGGGATGAAAATAGGCCAATTAGCTTATGGTATAAAGAAAAAGCAGTATCTTCTTGCTTAATTAATAATTCTTTTGTTAATATAATTCTACCAGTATCAACTCCACTATCAATATAATGAAATGATATACCAGTATATTTTTCATTATTTAATATTGCCCAAACGCTGGACTTAGTTCCCCTGTAGGCTGGAAGCAGGGAAGGGTGTAGATTCATTGCTTTGTAATTTACAATATCAAGAATATCTGTTTTAATAATATATCTATAGTAAATAGACAAAAGATAATTAGGACTAAATTCTCTAATTAAATCAAAGCAATTATTTACATTTTCATAAGTAAATTTGAAATTATTAACTCTTAAATGGCGAATAAATTCTGCATTTTCAGAGGTATCATGAGTGAAAATAAAAACATCAGATGAATCAATATCATAATTACCCATTAACTGATAAAGGCATTCAAGCGAAGCGCGACCAAACCCACAAAATATGATTCTCATAGGCCTTCGATAATTTGATTTTTCTTGTAGCTTTTAGTTGATTTGGTGCCTATCAACTTTTGAGCATCAATCGGAGAAATTCCAACACCACCAGTTCGTTTTGCAATAGTATTTTCTTCGGTTATAAAAGAGCCTTTTTTTATATCTTTACTTGCAACAAGGCACTTTTGCAATGCTCTTCTGGTTTTAAGCTCTGATGGACTAGGTTTTTTAATAGAGCTACCCATGTATTGATCGACTGTTCGAATTTTATTAACAAGATCAAATAATTCATCAGGTGATAGAGAGGCAGCATGATCTGGGCCAATATCAGACTTATCAATTGTAAAATGCTTTTCTATTACTTTAGCGCCCATCGGGACTGCAAATGGAGCTGCACCGACTCCTTTACTATGATCCGAATAACCTAACAAAATATCAAAATTATCCCTATAAGTGGAAAGTACTGAAAGGTTTGCTTCACTATCATGAATAGGATAATTAGCTGTGCATTGAAGTAAAACTACATCCTTGTTGTATTTATAGATGGTTTTGAGAGCTAAGCTAACTTCTGAGAGGTAGCTCATACCTGTTGATAAAAACATAGGCTTACCTTTCTTAGCTATTTTTTTTAAAAAAGGTAAATTTGTGGTATCTGTAGAGGCTATTTTGTACGCAGATAAGTTAATCTCATCAAGCTCATCTAGACTCTTTTCATCAAAAGGGGTTGTTAAAAAAATTATCCCTTTTTTTTTGCAGTATTTTTTTAACTCAAGATTCTGCTCTCTACCAACCTCCAACTTCTTCAACATATCAAATTGCGTTTCGGTTTTATCTGTAGTATTTTTCTGGTAGGGAGCCTTTTGAACATCTTTTAGTATTAAGTGCTCAGCTTTAAATGTTTGGAATTTAACCGCATCAGCAGTAGCATCTACAGCTATATCTATCAATTGTTTGGCAATCTCCATATCTCCATTATGATTAACCCCAGCTTCAGCAATTATAAATGTTGGAGATTCCTCAGAGATTGCTTTACCATCAATACTGATATCTTTGTTAAATTTCATAAATTATTCTAATACAACTTAAAGATTATAAATATCTGACTTATAGTTTTCTAAGTTATCCTTTTTTGTAAACCATTTAATAGTTCTTTCTAATCCTTCCTTAATTGAAATCTTTGGTTTAAAGCCTGTAAGATTTTCAATCAAAGTATTGTCACACCATAATCTAAAAACCTCTGAATTATCAGGTCTAAAGCGTTCTGAGTCGGCAATAAATTTAACATCACTTTTCATAATGTCTTTAATTAGATTTAATGTATCACCAATACTAATTTCATAATTTGATCCAATATTTACAGTTTCACCGATTGCATTTTTACACTCTGCTAAAGCTAAAAAGCCTCTACAAGTGTCTTCTACATAACTAAAATCTCTAGTAGGGCTAATATCTCCAAGCTTTAAAGATTTCTTACCATTTGCAATCTGAGTAATAATTGAAGGTATAACTGCACGAGCAGACTGACGAGGGCCATAAGTATTAAATGGACGTGCTATCGTAACTGGAAGATCAAATGAATTATAAAAACTTATAGCCATAGAATCTGCTGCAATTTTAGAGGCACTATAGGGCGACTGCGCTTGCATTGGATGTTTTTCATCAATAGGCACATATTTTGCGGTGCCATAAACTTCACTTGTGGAAGTATGAATAACTCTCTGGACATTATTTTCCTTTGCAGCTTGACAGATATTAAGAGTGCCTTTGATATTTGTATCTAGATAGCTATCAGGCGCAATATACGAATAGGGTATTGCTATTAGTGCAGCCAAATGAAAAATAATATCAATATCTTGAGTAATATGCTTGCAAAAATGTGGGTCTCTAATGTCACCAGTAACAATCTCCAATGCTTTCCTGCAATTAATTTTATCCAACCACCCCCAGTCATTAAAGGAGTTATATTGAGCTAAGGCCTTTACTTTATAACCCCTATCTACTAACATTTCAGTCAAGTGCGAACCAATAAAGCCATCTGCACCAGTTACTAATACTTTTTTCATTGGTTAGCATCCTCTATAATTTTTTGATATGAGCCAACATCCGCTATACATCCATTTTCTAGTTTATAAATTCGATCACAATGTTTTAACGTAGATAACCTATGGGCTATAATGATTAATGTCTTTTTACCTTTAAATTGCATCATCTCTTTTACAATTTCATTTTCAGTTTTGCTATCTAACGCACTTGTTGATTCATCCAGTATTAAAACATCTCGGTTATGATAGAATGCTCTTGCTAGAGCTATTCTTTGTCTTTGACCCCCTGATAGGCGAACCCCCCTCTCGCCTAAAATTGTATCTAGCCCATTGGGAAGTTGATTAACAACATCCGTTAATTTGACTTGATCTAAAGCGTTCATTACTTTGTCATCATTAATTTCATTTTCTTCTTCACCAAGAGCTATATTGTTTCTCAAAGTGTTATCAATGAGAAATATCTGTTGCGGTAAATAAGCTACGCGATTTTTCCATCGCGAATTTTCTAGACTAATTTTCTCACCATTAACCACAATATTGCCACTTCTTGGCTCTAATAAGCCGAGCATAATATCAATTAATGTTGTTTTTCCTGATCCAGAAGGGCCAATTACACCAATAGATTCTCCAGATTTAATTTTTATCGAAATATTGCTTAATACATTTTGGTTTGAACCAGGATATTGATAACTTACCTGATCGAATTTAAGTAATTTAAACTTTGTTAAATCTTGAAATAAATCTTTATTATAGGTTGGCTTGCCCTTATAAATATCAGTTTCAACATACCCCTTAAATTTTTTTAAATCACTATAAAGTAATTCTATAGAATTCTTGCCTAAACGAATCTGCACGATACTAGTCAAAATTTGATTACTAGATGGAACTAATCTGATAGCTGCAACTCCAAATACGCTAAGAGTTGGAAGTAGTGATTTTATTTCATGATTTGACAAAAGGCTAACTAACACTATAACAACTATAAAAGTTACCGCAAGAAACTCCATCATATATTTAGGTATTGAAGATAAAACCATGGATTTAACATTAATTTGTGAATATTGAATTGCATTCTTTCTGACAACATTATGAAAATAATCTTCTTTACCTAAGACTCTAATCTCTTTTAAGCCTTCAAGTCCCTCATTTATGCCTTGAATCATTTTCCTTGAGTGGTTATTAACCAGTTTTCCATAATTACTTACCTTACTCTTAAATAAAATATCGTATATTAGTATTGATGCAATAATGAATCCACTCAAAATTAATACTGACATTAAATCAAACCAGGCTAGAAATACAAGAATTGTCACAAATACTATTCCTTCACTTAAAACTCTTAAGATGGCTTGTAGGGTGGTATGCGAAAATTTAGCGGCAAGTTCTTGAATATGATAAATATATTCAGAGCTATTTCGTTCTATATATTCTTCATATGGCATATTTTGATAATTTTTCATTAAAAAGGATCTTAAATGGGATCCATGATTTACACAAAATAAAAGTATTAATCTATTTACCAGCAAGCCTACAATTGCTTTAATTAAAAATACAGTAAATAATAGCAAACTGAGTATTATCAACAAATCATTTATATTAGCTTTCAACCCAGCACCTAATAAAGAAACATAAATATCATTTTCCATTATTTGTTCTGGGGATACAATTAAAGCAACATATGGAGCAATGAGGCCAATGCCCACTATATCTAGAACAGAAATAAAAATGAACAAAAAAACCATAAAAGGTATTTTTCGGACACTACCTCTCAAAAGATAAATTGTTTTTTGTATAAGATCTTTTTTCATTTTATAGTTACTTTTGAACTAATAAGTTTAGCAATTATTGCGTATGCTTCAGCTGTATAGTGACCATGCATTTGAAAAGGGAATAAAGATAAGGGATCTGATTGTTTTAAGAAAACTTCTGAGTGAATATCAATAACTGGTATGTCTAGTTCATTTACAATGCTAATAACCTCCTCCTTCTTTCTATAAGCATCATGATTTTCTATTTCACTGTAATACCTGTTAAAACTAGGTAAATAAACAAAGTAAAGCTTACCTCCCCATTCTCTAGTATTTGTATTAGCAATACCTAATATTTTTTTAAAGTCAGATGTAATTTTAAGCTCAGATTCTAAATAACCATCAAAATTAAATAATGATCTAATATTGTACAATCTAATCCATCTGGAACTCCAATTATCAATGTTTCTTTGTATTTCAAGTAAGATTTTTGATTCATTTTCTTCAATTTGATTGTTGATCATTATGTCAAGAGTCAATTGATTTTCAACTAAATTTTGTGAAAATTTTTGATTAAAATATTTTCTTAATAGTGCAGATGATAATTCATTTTCTAGATTGCCATCCAGATCATTACCTTCATAATACATCCAAATAACGTTCCCTGGCTCTAACAATTCTCCATATTCCTTTAATGTTGCTAACTCAATCAATGGTCCATTGCCTTCAGATCCAAGATTAATTACGCTTGCACCGGTCTCTTTTCTCAATTTTGATGCAACATCTTGTCCAGAATTAACACATGCTCCTTGAGCAAATGAATCACCTAAAATAACTAGTTCAACATTAGTATCCCATTGCTTGTCTGGATTATTAAACCCATATCTATCACTCAAAAATATAGACATTTCCCCACTTTCATTGCAAAATACAGTAGTTTTATTTGCAACCCCACTAAGAGGAATTACATCATTATTGCCTAAAAAGCTAGATGGCTGGACAGATGGAATTGCATCAATACCTTGCTCCTTTAAGTCTCTATAAACTTGAAATTTTGATCGAGTATCAAACTTAACACCAGCTTCAATTGCCAGAACTTCTCTTTTGTAATCATAATTTTTTGGAGAATTCAAATGTAGCGTAATTTCTATAAGATACAAAGAGGCAATAATACTAATACTTAAGATTACAATATTCTCTTTTACCTCATATTGCAATCTTGATACGATTAGCCAAAAAAAGGCACTAAAAATGAAAAGATAATAGTATTTTGTATAATCTAAATTTCCAGCATGTCTAAATTCAGAACGATAAAATACAAAAATCAATAAAATAACAGATAGTGAGATAAACAATATTGGCATTAAATTAAAAAATAAAGAGAGTTTAGATGTTTTTTTCACTTTTTCCCTTAGACCCTAATCTTTCTCATACTTTTCCTTATAATTCTCAACTAATGCTTCATCTTGAAACTTTTTACTAAGAATACAATTCCCAACTACTAATAAGTCTAACTCTGTTCCCATAAAACACTTAAATGCATCTGTTGGTGAGCAAACAATAGGTTCGCCTCTGACATTGAATGAAGTATTTACAATTACTGAGCAATTTGTCTTTTCATTAAATTTACTTATTAATGCGTAGTATTTTGGATTAGTTTCTTTATGTACTGTTTGTATTCTGGCAGAATAGTCAACATGCGTTACTGCTGGAATAGTCGAACGCTTTATATTTAATCTATCTATACCAAATAAGGAGTCTTCTTCTTCAGTCATTTCTATGCGCTTGTCTTTTTTTACATTAGCAACTAGAAGCATGTAAGGGCTGTCATAATCTAGCTCAAACCAATCAGAAACATTCTCTCTTAATACTGATGGAGCAAATGGTCTGAAACTCTCACGATATTTGACTTTAAGATTAAGTATCTTTTGCATTTTTTCAGAGCGTGGATCGCCTAATATTGAACGTCCGCCCAATGAGCGAGGGCCAAACTCCATTCTGCCTTGAAACCAACCAACTGCTTTACCATCCGATAAAGCTTGTGCAGTTTGTTCAATCATCTCATTTTCTGCAAGCCTAGTAAAATTAGCGCCACAATCAGATAATCCTTTTTCGATTTCGTCTTGTTCAAATGATGGCCCTAGATAAGATCCTTTCATAGAGTCATTAGGATTAACTATTCTAGGCTTACTAAGCTCTTTATACCATAATGCTAAGGCACTGCCTAAAGCACCACCAGCATCACCAGATGCGGGTTGAATCCAGATATCTTTGAATGCTTTGCTTCTTAGTATTTTACCGTTGGCAACACAGTTAAGAGCAACACCACCAGCCATACAAAGATTTTGAATTTTGTATTCCTTGGCTAGAGATCTTGTCATTTTCAGAACAACCTCTTCTGTTACCTCCTGAATAGAGGCGGCAATATTCATATGGAACTGGGTAAGTTTATCAGTATCTGGCTTTCTAATGGGTTCACCAAATAAATCGGCAAATTTCTGATTAACCATAGTCAAACCAGCTGCATAGTTAAAGTAAGATTGGTTTAATCTAAACGAGCCATCTTGTTTAAGATCAATCAGTTTATCCATGATTAAATCTTTGTATTTAGGTTTACCATAAGGCGCCAAACCCATTACCTTATACTCACCACTATTCACTTTAAAGCCAATATAGTAGGTAAATGCTGAATAAAGCAATCCTAAGGAATGAGGAAAGTGTATCTCTTTAACAATGTTGAGATCATTACCTCTACCAATTGAAACAGTAGTAGTTGCCCATTCTCCTACACCATCAAGTGTTAAAACAACTGCCTCTTTAAAAGGTGACATATAGAATGCACTAGCAGCATGGCTAAAGTGATGCTCTCCAAACATCAATTTATTTTCATCAAAGTTCTTATTGGCTTTTCTGAACTCCTTAATTAACATATTTTTTAGGAAAAGCTTTTCACGTAACCAAATAGGCATTGCCATTCTGAATGATTGAAGACCTTTTGGCGCAAAGGCAACATAAGTTTCTAGGAGGCGTTCAAACTTTAAGAAAGGCTTGTCATAAAAGGCAATATAATCTAACTGACTCAAATCTAAATTAGCCTCTGTTAGGCAATAGTTAATTGCATTAACTGGGTAGGATGGATCATGTTTCTTGCGAGTAAAACGTTCTTCTTGCGCAGCGGCAATTATCTCACCATCGATAATCAATGCAGCGGCACTATCATGATAAAAGGCAGAGATACCTAATACTGCTAT
>TARA_B110000003_G_scaffold27408_1_pt1 | contig 12099 bp, 9 predicted proteins | sample TARA_B110000003 | Tara Oceans TARA_B110000003 (sample SAMEA4396424) | marine metagenome | biome: Westerlies Biome; feature: [SRF] surface water layer (ENVO:00010504); material: water (ENVO:00002006), including particulate matter (ENVO:01000060) such as... | depth 5 m
GGCGAGACGAAGGTAAAGCGTGAAACGATGCGATGAAAAGAGACGAACGAATCATGGATGGTCGAAGATGTCGCGCTCGGGGGAGGCGGCGATGCTGGCGAAGACGGGGAGACGACGGAGGGCGTCGTCGTCGTCGTCGTCGTCGGAGACGTCGTCGGAGGCGCGCGCGGAGACGCGCGCGGCGGAAGGATCGGTGGTGGTGGTGAGGGAGACGGGTTTGACGTCGGTGGTGCGCTCGGGGACGGCGCCGGGGACGGCGCGCGCGGTCGAACGGTCGTCGGTGGTGGTGAGAGTGGCGTCGTCGACGAGGGCGGAATCGTCGCGGAACGCGGCTCGACGCGCGGGACGCGGATCGAGCGGCGCGGGGGTGCCTAAGAATGCGTCTCCCCAGTCCGTGACGCCCGTCGATGCGCCGGATATGAGCGCCGATAGCGCCGTGCGGTGTTGCGTGGCCATCTCACCGGTAGACGCGACGTCATTCGGTCTGTAATGGATGAATCGACATCGAGAACCGTACGGGCAATTGCCCTGCGCGGCAAACGTCCTGCACACCTCCGTCTTGTACTTTGGGTGACGTAGCACCGGACGAAGCTCATCGCGACCGTGTGCGAATTGACATTTGGCGCCATAACGACACGACCCACTCTCCTCCCAGCTGCGACAGAGCTCCGTCTTGTACAACGAGTGCTGTTGCTTGGGCGATCCCGGACTCGCGCCGCCGCCGTACGCCGGACTCGCGCTCAGAGACCTCGCGCCGTCATCCCGCGAGTTTCCGCCTTGATCGCCGTACCCACCGTACGCGGGGGAGCGCGGTGACGTGAGACTGACTCCGAAACTCGATGCCGGCGACGTCGGGCTGAGATTGAGTTGAAACATCCCTTGCGCCAGGTGCGCGTCGTTCGCCTGATGCGAAGACCGAGAGTACGCGCTCGCGCTCGATCCCGTGAGATCGCTTCCATACGGCGTTTGGTGCATCGCGCGCTGCGGTGACTGCGATACCGAATGTACACCATATCGAGACAGTATGGGCGACTGCGGTAACACCGTCGCGGTCGGGATGTCATCGTACGCGCTCGTCGGCGTCCTCGGGGGCGTTCTCGGCGGGCTCGCGCGCTCCGCGTCCGCGTACGTCGAGATCAACGCGCTCGAGAAATGCTCGGAAAGCTCCCGCGCGCGCTCGAGGGGGTCGAACAGCGCGCTCAAGTCGTCATCCTCGGCGTGCTCCGCGCCCGAGCGCCGCATATCGAAAGATAAAGTTTTTGGGACGGTGCTCGCGCGGAACCTCGGCGCACGCGCGCGACAGACGGAGAAGGCTTAAGCGTCGACCGACACGTCCGCGCGCGCGTGTGCGCGGGTAAAATATACCGAGAATAAATCTTCGATAAGATTCGCGCGTTGGTCGCGGCGCGTTGGACGCGCGCGCTTGTGTTCACACGACAAATTTTCGTGGGCACTCAGAACCAACATTGTTAGCTTACGAGACGAGAACGACGACGCATCGCGTGTGTGGCGCCGTCGGTTGCGCTGTTATTGAATAGAGCTAGACGTATTTCAAGTACGTGTCGAGGTGCACGCCGAGGTTTTGTGCGAGTCTTTCGGCTAAATCACGAGAGATGTTGCATTGGTACAGCCCACCCTCCATCGCGCTCCCGCGGTTGATGGAGAGCATTCCGAGCTGCGTCATGCTCGAGATTTGCATAAAGACGTCGGCGCTGAGGAGCTCCTCCTCAAGATCTGCGACTTCAGCGCCGTGTTCATCGCATGCTGAGCGTGTGATAAAGTGAAACCACGCGATAAGACGTTCGAGCTTGAAGACACGTCGTTTATCCACGGCGGCTTCAGCGGCGGCGGCTCGTTCTCGATCTTGCGCGTTTCGATCCTTGCGCTTGGCCCTTGCCACGTGCCCTTCTATTTGACCGCCAAACATGCGCTTGTCCACCTCATCAGAGTTGTGCGAGCACAGAAATGCTGCGACTAATAAGAATTTCGTCAGACGCGGGATCTCGAAATCCAAACGTCCACCCGCGCCGCTTCCCGTGGCGTCGCGCCGCACCGGCCATTCGCCGCGACCGAGAGCCAACGCCGCCGGGCTCAGCGGCACGGTTAATCCCGTGTGCACGTTCGGTTGCTCCCGCTTCGGCGCCGACGACGAACCTCCGTCTCTCGCGTTAGCGCACTCATCTCCTTTCGTCGATCCTTTCTTCGAGTTCAACGCCGCGTACAGCGCTCGAGGTTCGGGAAGCGGATCGCCCCGCGCGCGCGCTTCCTCGTACGGCTTGACGTACTGCGCCCACAATGGCGCCACAGTGGCGCGCAGCTCGTGTAAATTCCTACACGTCGCCGTGAACGTGTTCAGCATAACACCTAAGAACCCATTGTACAGCATCTCGTCCGCATCCGACGGGCGTTCCTTTAACAAGATGTACCGCAGCTCCTCTCGAGAGTACGCCGGAAAGTAAACGCCCTCGTACGGCGTCGTCCCCGACGCCGAACAAAACGTATCCCAACCCTGTTCACCGATGAAAATCACGATCACCTTCCGACAACTCAACTCCGCGAGTCGCAAAAACGCATTCAACACCGGTTCACCTCGCCACTGTAACATTCTCTGCGCCTCGTCGACGACGACGTAACACGCCCGCGCGCCCGGACTCGCCGGCAAGTGCGCGCGTAAAATCTCCACTAAATCACTAAACCTATCGCACTTCAGCGCCTTTTTCACCTGCTCTGCGCTCGCACGTCTCAAACTCTCGCTCGACCGCACCAAATACGGCGTCAGCTCCTCCACCACCGCCTCGTACAACAGCTTCGGCGCGTGCTCCGTGGCGCACGACGCGTACGCCCACGGCCGTCCGCTCCTCCCCACGACGTCCCGCACGATCGACGTCTTCCCCGTCACCGGCGGTCCGTGGACGTACATCGCCGGATGATCGTCCCTCGCGCCTCCCAGCGCGCGCACCAGGCCCTCGATCGACGCCTTCCGTCCTCCCCAGCGCGCGCACGCGTCGCGGATGAATCCTTCCTCGTCCCGTTCGATCGCATCGCGCGACGCGCGCGCGTCGTCGTCGTCGCTCGCGTCGCCCATCGCGACGTCATCGACGCGCATCGACGCCCGCGCGTCGCTCGCCGCGCGCGGTCGCGCGTCGCGCGCCGTCGTCGTCTCTCGCGCCGCGCGCGCGCGCGGCTGTCGACGCGCGTTCGAACGCGCGACGGCCGACGCGCGACGCGCGCGCACGTGGGTTCGCGCGAGCTCCGATGCGTGCGCGTCAACCAACCGAATGTCCGAAATAAATACAGATTCAAAACAGCACGCGGACTGTTTGCGCGTGCGATGCACACGCGTCCGTGTTTCTTCGCGGCGCGCTCCCGAGACGCGACGCGCGCGCGGGCGCGCCGCGCCGTCGCCCTCTTTCGACGACGCGCGCGCGCGACCATGAAGGTGCGTCCATCGACGGGCGACGCGGGATGACGATGGGGATGATTACGGCGCGCGACGACGGACGGCGCGCGACGACGGACGCGCGACGACGCGCGCGGACGCGACGGCGGACGCGAACGACGCGGGTTTGCGCGACGCGACGATCGGGGACTGACGACGACGACGACGACGACGCGCGTGATCCACAGCTCAACATCGCGAACCCGCAGACCGGGGCGCAGAAGAAGATCGAGATCGTCGATGAGAACAAGCTCCGATGCTTCTACGATAAGCGCATCTCCGCGGAGGTGGAGGGCGATGAACTCGGTGATGTGCGTGTTAGGGCTTTGCGATGCGACGCGACGCGATGAAGCCGAGGACGCGAACGATGCGCGCGCGCGGACGCGACGGTGGTGCGCGTGGATGATTGATGAAGATAATGATGATCGTGAATTCGTACTGACCGCGCGTGTGATGCGCTCGTTTCGTCGATAGGAATGGAAAGGCTACATCTTTAAGATCATGGGTGGCAACGACAAGCAAGGGTTCGGGATGAAGCAAGGCGTGTTGACGAACCAACGCGTGTTCTTGCTCATGTCTCAGGGCACGAGTGGTTTCCGTGGGAACGGTCGCCGTAAGGGTGAGCGCCGTCGTAAGGCGTGCCGTGGTTGCATCGTCTCCCAAGACATCGCTGTTTTGAACTTGCTCATCGTCAAGCAAGGCGACGCCGAGGTTCCGGGTTTGACGGATACCGAAGTCGCGCGCTTGCGTGGTCCGAAGCGTGCGAGCAAGATTCGCAAGCTCTTCGCGTTAACGAAGGAAGACGACGTTCGTCAGTACGTGAACACGTACCGCCGTGAGTTTGAATCCGCGACTGGCAAGAAGAAGTCCAAGGCGCCGAAGATTCAACGTCTCGTCACCCCGCTCGTCATCAAGCGCAAGCACGCGCGCGCGGCGGCGAAGAAAGTTAAGCAAGCCAAGTCCAAGGCGGAAGCCGCGGAATACCACAAGGTCCTTGCCCTCCGCATCCGAGAACAACGCGAGCGCAGAAGCGAATCCCTCGCCAAGCGCCGTGCGTCCTCCGTCGCGAAGAAGGCGTAGGCTGAGGCAAAGATTTCTACTAGTGAAATGGATGGGATTTGGTGATTTAGTGTACTCAGAGACGGAGATTGATCGCGACGCCGGTGACGCATCGCGAAACAAAGCTTAGCAGCTTACTATTCTTCGCACGCGACTTGTAATCGATGCGACGAAAATTCAAAAACACGCCGACGCGCGTCAAACGCCCCCTCCGGAAAGTGGAATTCATTTTGAAACCAACCGTCGGCATCACACATCGCCGCGCGATGGATTCGCTCGCCTCGCGCGCTGTCGCGTCGACGACCGTGTTAAAGACCGGTCCACGATCGATGCGCTCGCCGCGTCTGTCGATGCGACGCGCGGGTGCGTCGCGCGACAAAGTGTTAACTCGAATGGGACACGGCGACTCGTCGATGAGCGAAGACGAAGACGATTACGCGAGCGACATCAATCGCACGCCGTACTACACCCAAACCGAGCGCAAGTTTTTAGACATGATCACGATTCAGGCCTTGAAAAACTTGCTGCACTTTTTGCAGGAGACGAACGGCGAGATGCACATGTATTTGCACAACCACATCACCGAAAATCCGTTTGAGCTCAGCGAGACGAGGTCGATGGAGGATTGGTTGACAGATCTCGCGGCGAAACCGTTGACGCGGGTGAACGATCCGCGGCGATCATCCGTGCCCGGGCCGGCGATGGACGAGGAGGCGTTGAGAAAGGGGCGAGAGATATCGCCGAGAGATTTAGTTGAGAGGATATTACAAGCGCGCTCAAACGTCGCGGAAGAACTAACCAGAGAGTTGAGCGCGCCGCGTCTGGCGGTGAAAAACAATAAAATATTTACCGCGGCGTTGGCGTCGACGTTTCGATTGAGTGATGACGACGTTTGATGACGACGTTTAGTTTAGGAAAACATCCGCGCGCGCAAAGTAGCCACGCGCGCGGGGATTTAAATTAATGTGACCTGTCGCGTTCCAACAGCGCATCGTTCGCGCGTCGTCGATTCGTCCGCGCGCGCGTCGACGCGCTGTCGCTCGTCTCGTTTCAGTATAGTACATCTAAAAAGTTTCAAGTTTCTAGTCGACAAAACGTCGATGAAAAAAGTCTACGCGAGATAAACGTACATTTTTCGATCGCTCGGATCCCTCTCGATGTATTCACGCTCAATCAAGGTCTCGATGTGTTTTTTGATATCCGCGGGTGTGGGCATGAAACGGTTCCTGACTTGAGCCGTGACTTCCATGACGATGCTGTTGTGATCGAGCCGCTTCTTCGCCTTCATCACGCGCACAATGGTGGCCTCGATCTGCGGCTTACGATCGTCTACGATTTTGCTTTTCGTCAACGATCTTTCGTGATCGTTCTCTCGCTTGGCAGAAATGGACAAGATTTTGACCTTGGTCGTCTTAGATGAGAAGTCTTGGTTGACTTGAAACGAGTCTCCCAAGCTCACATCTTTCCCAGCGGGCAACTTTGTGAGAATATTTTTCCCCTTGACGCACGAAAGCGCTTGCAAGCAACCCTTGAGCTCGTCGCCTATCATTCCAGTAAGATCCGAAATATCTTTTGTGGTCAAAGTCTCGTGCGTGTTGAAAAGCATGAGGACACACATGTGCAGCGTCGACGCAGAAATTTCATATTCACCGCTCGCAAACCTAGCCTTAATGTCGGCCCGGCCCATGTTCGCCTGCCAAGTGAGCTTTCGACCGGCGTGACGCGAGAGGTAGAAATTTTCAAAAACCTTGCACGTCCTCTCGCATTCATGGGGTAAGTTGATCGGAGTTTTATGCACCTTCAAGGGCCAGGCTCCGGTGGTCAACACCGAGACATTTACTTCCATCGATCCCGAGCCTCTTGAGTAAACACCTTCAAACTCCCTCGTCAAGTCACCCGAAGTGAGCATGTCGTTGAACATGCCCTCCATTCTACTCGTGAATGTAAATCCACAATCGTCCTTGAGTTTACCGATGAACGCGAGCTCGTTATCGTCGCTTGCGGAGCGCTTGTTTAGCAACCTCTTCGACAAGTGTTGGCGATAATAATTCTCAAACACATCCTTCTCGTGAAATAGGTGGAAGAGCCCCATCGATCGGTTCAGGATGATCTCCAGTTCGCTCTGACTCGCGTCTTTTGACGATTTCCTCAACATGTGATCCAAATAAAGCGACAAATACTCGGGTGATCTAGGATTCAAGTTTGCGACGAGTTGATACGCCTGATTGCACTGCGACTCGATGAGGCGATTATTTGCAAACGCCTCGATCAAGATTGTGTCATACTTCTCCTTGAATTTGAAAAGCTCTTCGACAAACTGTGCCGGATTCTTTTCATTTTCTAAATCATTCACGATCGACTTGCCGATTTCCTTAAGATGATTGAACATCACGTCTGGAATACCCTCGAGGTCGTCCATCGTCGAAAACAGCGAGTACATGCGACGCAAGTTTTCGATCTGGTTCGCTCGAAGCATGTGCACCATGCCACTCGTAGCGTTATGCAATAGTGATTGTGACATTTCCTTCAATAACTGGTTGCGCGCTTGCTCAAGTAAAAGGCCTGTTGTTCGAGGAGCCATGTAAGCTTCACTTCGGTCCTTCTCTTGCGCCAGTCTCGCCTCCGCCATCCTCAAGAACGTCGGGCAGTCGTCGATATCGATTCGTTTCTGCGCCACCGCCTTGTAGTAAGATCTTGTCTCATCGAGCATTTTCACTTCGAACTCATCTACGTAAACAGATTCGTGCAAAGTGAGTAACATGGACGTCACCTTTTGCAACGCGTCCCTATCCACGCTCTCGCCGTCGCGCTCGCGGCGGATCAAATCTAACATGCACGAGTGCATCCGTCGTCTAATGCGTGGATTATTTACCACACACTCCCTCCAAAGCGTTATTACGAGATCCCCCACGGGTTCTAAGTTCGCGTTCCCGCTCCGCTTCAAGTGCACGCGATCGAGATAGATGAAGACGTCGGTCAGCATTTGCGCGCTCTTTCTGTGCCGCGCAAATCGCGTCTCCAAATCCTTCAAAAATTCAACATCCCCCACCACGTCCGCGATCTTACTCGCCACGTGCAAGCACAAATGATCTGTTACCGCGTCGCTTATGGTGTTATACAGCGCATCACCCTGTTTCCGAAGCACCAACGCGTACGCCTTACCGTACAGCTCCTCGTACGACAACCCTTCGCTGCTCAGGTTCAACAGCTCCGTCGTCGCCGTTCGAAGCGTTCGAAGCGTCGTCTCCACGAACGACGGATCGGCGTCCACGCGATGTCTGAACGGTTCCAACGCCGTCGTCGTCGCCGTCGTCGCCGCGCGCGAGCGCGCGCGCGACGCCTGTCCCGACGCGTCGCGTTTCCGTCCCACGACGCCGTCGCGCTCGCGCTCGCGCGCGCGCGCGTCGCTCGCCGCGCGCGCGCGCGCGTCGTCGCCGTCGACCGCGTCGCGCGCGTTCGCCGCGCGCGTCATCGCCGCCGGGCGCGCTGTGCCGATCGTTCGCTGGATTCGAATCGAGCCGAGTCGAATCGCGACAGACGGCGACGCGCTTCATGGGCGCCGACGGCGACGCCGTGCGCGACGCGCTCGCGAACGCGGTCGAAGCGATCGCGCGCGATGTCCCGAACGCGCGCGGCACGGACTTATCCCTCGAGAGCGCGAAGGAGAAGGCGACGCGCGCGCAAAAGCTGCCCGCGCGGGACGCGCTGCTCGCGGTGAAACGGTGCTGGACGACCGCGACGCACGAACCGGGGAATCGACTGCGGGAAAAGGAGCTGGCGGAGGTGATGCGAACGTTTAACGAGGCGTGGTTGAAACAAGGCCTGACGGGGACGCCGTTGGACGATGGGACGTGGTCGTTTAGAGTGGCGCGAGTGAATCGAAACGCGGCGAAGCGATGCCTCACGGCGCTGGGGAACTGGGCGAGGAAGGGAGCGTGGGAACCGTGGACCGGGGAGTGCCGAAAGATGAGGGATGAGGTGATGAAGAAGGAGGACGGGGCGTACGATACGTACGCGCAAGTGCATCGGGGATTGGAAGCGTTGCGAGCGCGCGCGACGACGGGGGTGAGAAATTTGGTAAACGATGGCGAGAGCGAGGTGACGTACGAATATGCGCTGGAGTTTGATAAAGAATTACAGAAATGGATCGAAACGTGCTGGCTTGAGAACGGACTGCCGCCGTTGGACGAATTGCCGAAGTCGAACGAGGTGTTTTACGCGAGCGGAATGGTACACACAGAGATGCCGCTTTCGTCCAAGCGAGCGCCGCCAAGGGATCGTTCGCAACCGATAAGCCCCGCGACGGCGCCGGCGAAGAAGGCAAAAACGATAAAAGATGAGAGATTACAGAGCCCGGTGAGAGCAAATGCGGAATTACCGCGATCGGTGAAAAAGGAACCGAAGGAGCCCGGCGCGGCGGCAGTGCTGCGCTCGCCGACGCCGCATTCGCCGACGCCATGCGAAACCGCCAAGCCGCCGGCGCGCGAGACGGAGATGCACGTCATCAGACACTCTGTTGCAGTCACGGTGAAGGTGCGCTGCTACGGACTAGACGCAGACTTGGTCATCATCCCGCCCTTTGGAGTGCCGAGCGGAGTGAAAACAAATGGCGAGATGGCTGCCATGGTATTTCGAGAGACTCAAGCCGCGCAGCAAGCGAATGTGCAACCAGCTGAATCTTCGATGAGATGCACGCATAACGATGGTAAGGCGTGGCGGTGTCCCGGACGTAATCTGGAAGGTACGCCGTTCTGCACGAAGCATCAACCAGCGAAATTTTCCACTTTGGCTCGCGTCAATCCAGTCACGTTTGAAACGGCACAAGGTTTATCGATTACGTACGCCGGTCCTCCATCGGCGTGCGTTATTCGAAGTGTTTCTGGCGTGCCAATCGATGACTCGGATTTGTTGATGCTTAAAGATCCGGAAAAGTTTGAAGCCTTCGCGTGGGACATCGAGCGTCAATTGAAATCTTGTGAAGGGCTCGTTCGACGAGACGGTGCCGGTGGACGATTCCGTGAGAATGCTTTCGTACTCGAACGCGGAGGATTTTGGGTTCCATACACTCAGTATGAAGCTCGATTAACCACGCTTCTCCCAGGCACGCCACCCGGTTCGACCACCACGTCGGAAAGCGTGTTCAACCAATGTATTGAAGACATCGGCGCAATCAACACCGCACGCGTGGCCGAGCAAGCGAACGACGACGAGACTGAGAAAAGCAACGATGATGATGACAAACGAGAGAGAGCGCCGCCTGCAGAGCGCCCGGCTTTCGACGATCCGATGGATACCGACAGTCCGGGACGAGCCAAAGTGCCAGCACCGACTGGCGCTCGAGAAGTGCGTCTGAAACTTGCAGAGCTTCATAGACAACTCCTCAACGTGGATCGAGAAATCGTAGGCATGCGCGATGCTGGCTTCGCGCACGCTAAGAAACGTGATCCACAGAGTCTCGACAATAGCGAAAATAGCGAATATGACGCGTACGAGCAGAGCGTGAATCGCGCGCTTCGCCTTTAGAGGAATAAGCAACTCGTGTAAATGGGATTTTAAAAATAATCGCACAGTTAGCAGCACAAATCCTTTCCTCGTCAATTCGATCGACATCAGAGGTGGATCTAAAGTTCTCTAAAGTGTTCCGCTCTCTTAATCAGTTCGTTCTTCATCCCTCAATGCTTACTTGTACTGAGACATGAATTCGCCGTGGAAGTTGGTGAGCTTGACGGCGACGCCAGCGATATCTTCCTCGCTCGGAAGGAAAGTGGTCCGGAAGTGCCACGTGCCCGGCTTTTGCCCGAACCCAGACCCCGGAACGGTGACAATACCGGTCGCCAACAGTAAGCGGGTGCAGTACTCTGCATCGGCAACCTTGTTCGCGGCGGCGCATTCGTCAAGGAACTTTTGCGGGAACACCAGGTTCGGAAAGCAGTACATCGCGCCATCCGCTGGTTGGCAAGTCACACCCTCCAACGAGTTCAACGCGTTGCTGAGTGTGATGGAACGTCTCTTCAGAGATGCGAGAATGTCATCGCGTTCTTGCGCAAACTGCTTGTACGAAGGGTCGCCTTCCACCGGCGGGTCCATGACCATCGAGGTCACGATTTGGCCCGCCAAGTTGGGGCAGAGAGCGATGGACGCGAGCTTCAGAATCGCATCCAGCACGCCTTGCTCCCACGCACCGATGAGTTCCATGAAACCACCGCGACGACCGCATTCACCGTAGTACCCTTTGCTGATACTCTGGAAGCTCGCCAAGGCGACCCGCTTGTCCAAGCCCGCCTCGAGCACGACTTTGCGCATGCTCTTGAACTTTTTGCCATCGGCGTAGATGTTTTCTTGGTACACTTCGTCGGAGATGATGAGAAGTCCTTCATCGGCGCAGAACTTGGCGATATCGAGCAAGTTGTCATCGCTCAACACGTTACCCGTAGGGTTACCCGGGTTGATGACGACGAGCGCGCGAACGTTTTTCCCTTGCGCTCGCGCCGCGTTCAACTGACTCTTGACGTGTTCGACGTCCATCGACCACCCAGTCTCTTCGTCCAGGTAGTACGGCGTCAGCGTACCGCCATACAGCGTTAACGCCGCCGAGTACAGCGGGTACTGCGGGATCGGGCACATGATGGCGTCCTGTTCCCCTCGAATCAAGACGTTCATCAAATAATGGCACCCCGCCGAGGCCCCGTCGATGAGATACACGTCGTCGATGTTCGCCGGAATCCCATCCCTCTTCGTGATCCCTCTCACCACGCGCTCTCGCAAAGATTCCACGCCCTTACTCTCCGAGTACGCTCCCGTCCCGCCCTTAATCTTCCGCTTACACTCCTCCGCGCGTTCGAGGACGTCCGCCGCGAACGCCCCCGCCACCGCCTCGCAGTCGATCGCCGCGAGCACCTGCCTGAAGAACGAGATCGGCCGCTGCCCGAGCGAGTGCGGATTCCCGATGTTGCAGTACACCACCTTATCGAACGGCAGTTTCTCCCCGTCCCGCAGCGCCCGCTCGAGCTGCTGCGCCCGCGCGACGATCGGCCCTCGCACCGCGTACTCCGCGTCGACGACGCGGTGATTGATCGTCCCGACCGTGATCGCGTCGCGCATCGCGTCCCGTCCGCGGCGCGCGCGGTCGAAAGAGTTCGCGCGTTCGTCGCCGATCGCTCGCGCGCGCGCGCTCGCGTCGCGCCGAGTCGCGTCGCGGTGCGTCGATCGATCGCGCCGACGCGCGCGCAGGGGGGGTGCGCGCGCGCGTCGACCGACGCGTCGATCGAATCGATCGCGCGGTCGGTCGTCGACCCGCGGACGAGGTTCGCGCGATCGAGACGATCGACGACGCGAGGGTGACGCGCGTCGCGCGGTGATGTGTGTGGGTAAACAGTGCGAGGGTGGTTTCGGTCGATGCGTTGTGTGGGTAAACAGTGCGGCGTGGGTTTTCGTGGACACGCGCGCGCATTCGCGTCCGTCGTCGGCGCCGGCGCCGGCACACGGCGCGCGTCGTGGATGCGCGCGCGATCGACGGCGAGCGATCGCGGGACGGGCGCGACGAGGACGATCGCGCGAGGGCGCGCGCTGCGGCGCGCGCTGGCGCGCGCGGGCAAGGGGGG
>TARA_B110000003_G_scaffold5583_1_pt1 | contig 12087 bp, 12 predicted proteins | sample TARA_B110000003 | Tara Oceans TARA_B110000003 (sample SAMEA4396424) | marine metagenome | biome: Westerlies Biome; feature: [SRF] surface water layer (ENVO:00010504); material: water (ENVO:00002006), including particulate matter (ENVO:01000060) such as... | depth 5 m
ATTAAAATGGCTGAAAGAAAATTTCCATCAACTAGACTGCGTCGATCCCGCTCCAAGGGTTTTCTTCGTGACCTAGTTGCTGAGCACAAATTATCCTCTGATGACTTAATACAACCACTCTTTGTTTCAGAACAAAAAGAATCTCAGATTGATATTCCATCGATGCCAAATGTCTATAGACACAACTTAGATTCTTTATACTCTGAGATTGAGTCAATCCTTAAGGCAGACATCAAATCAGTTGCAATATTCCCAGCTATTGACTCAGATAAAAAAAATGCGGAGGCATCTCATGCCTTTGATCAAAAAAATATTGTTTGTGAAGCGCTTCAAGGGATTTCAAAAAGATTTCCTGAAATTATTACCATCGCTGATGTGGCTCTCGATCCATACACTGACCATGGTCATGACGGCTTGTTAGTGGACGGCAGAATTGATAACGATCAAACACTTGACCTCCTTTCAAGGCAAGCTCTTATTCTTGCTGAAGCAGGAGCAGATATTATAGCTCCATCAGACATGATGGATGGAAGAGTAAAAATAATTCGAGATGCTCTTGAGGCTAACAATTTTGTGGATACAATCATTCTTTCCTATGCAGCAAAATATGCGTCAAGTTTTTATGGCCCTTTCAGAGATGCAGTTGGCTCTGCAGCCAGCCTTGGAAAAGATTCAAAGAAAACCTATCAAATGAACTTTGCCAACATGGATGAAGCTTTGCACGAGGTTGAGATGGATATAAACGAGGGCGCTGATATTGTAATGATCAAACCTGGTATAGCATACCTGGATGTCGTTCATGCCGTAAAATTAAAGTTTCAAGTACCCACTTTTGTTTATCAAGTTAGTGGAGAATATTCAATGCTATCTCTTAGCATTGAGAAAGGGTGGCTTGATAAAAATGTTATGTTAGAATCTCTAGTGTGTTGCAAAAGAGCAGGAGCAGATGCAATTCTCACATACGCAGCAAAACAAATATCATCGGAGTTAAATTCATGAGTGACAATGTTCAAGAAATTACAGCCGCCAATTTCAATGAGGTGGTCATAGAGTCAGATACACCAGTCCTAGTAGATTTTTGGGCTGAATGGTGTGGCCCTTGCAAACAGTTAGCTCCAACAGTTGCAGAGGTTGCTGACACAGTTGTTGGCTCAGTTAAGGTCTGCAAAATGGACGTTGATAGCAATCAAGAGATTGCTGTTCAATATGGAGTGAGATCCATCCCAACACTACTAATTTTTAAAAATGGTGAAGTCACGGCAACTCAAATAGGCGCTATAAGCAAGCAACAACTGGAGACATTTATAGAATCAGAAGCCTAAAACTTTGCATCTTTGCAAAAAAGGCACTATCATTTTCCATTCTTAGCTCTACAGCTACCAATCAAAATACTTTTTATCACCTTTAATATAGGTACCAATATATGAATCTTACCGAAATGAAAATTAAACCAGTCAATGAATTGGTTGAAGTTGCTGAAAGCCTTGGGCTTGAAGACCTAGGTCGTTTAAAAAAGCAAGAAATTATTTTTAGAATTTTTAAGCAGCAAGCCAAAGACGGTGTTGATATATACGGTGGCGGTGTTCTTGAAATATTAAATGATGGCTTTGGTTTTTTAAGATCGCCTGAGGGATCTTATTGTTCTGGCCCTGATGATATTTACGTTTCTCCAAGTCAGGTCAGAAAATTTAGCCTTAGAAAAGGTGATGAAATTGATGGAAAAATTCGCCCACCTAAAGATGGCGAGAGATATTTTGCACTTACTTATGTAGACACAATCAATAAAGAAGCTCCAGAGAATACCAAGAAGAAGATTCTGTTTGAGAATCTCACTCCTTTATTTCCTACTTCAAGACTCACATTAGAATTAGGGACGGGGTCTGCTGAGGATCTGTCTTCAAGAATTATTGATTTAGTATCTCCAATTGGTAAAGGTCAAAGAGGGTTGATTGTTTCTCCTCCCAAGGCAGGTAAAACTTTAATGTTACAAAGCATTGCGCATTCAATAACAAAAAATAATCCCGAAGTAGAATTAATCGTTCTTCTTATTGATGAGCGTCCTGAAGAAGTAACAGAGATGTCTAGAACAGTTAGGGGAGAGGTAGTCGCAAGTACTTTTGATGAGCCACCATCCCGTCATGTTCAGGTTGCTAATATGGTAATTGAAAAAGCGAAGCGTCTTGTCGAGCATAAAAAAGACGTAGTAATTCTTCTTGATTCTATTACTCGCTTAGGAAGGGCATACAATTCAGTGCAGCCCGCTTCCGGAAAGATTCTCTCGGGTGGAGTGGATTCAAACGCTTTAGAAAAGCCAAAGAGATTCTTTGGTGCAGCACGAAACGTAGAAGATGGAGGTAGCTTAACTATTATAGCCACCGCCCTTGTTGATACAGGCTCCAAGATGGATGAAGTTATCTACGAAGAGTTTAAAGGAACTGGCAATATGGAAATTCATCTAGAAAGAAAGATAGCTGAAAAACGAATTTATCCTGCAATAAACATTAGGCGGTCTGGAACTAGAAGAGAGGATTTACTTACTTCTCCAGAAGAACTCCAAAGAATGTTTATTCTTAGAAAAATTCTTGACGACATGGAAGACTCGCAGGCAATTGAGTTTTTAATTGAGCGGCTTAAGTCGTCAAAAACAAATGAAGAGTTCTTTAGTGCGATGAAAAGTGGCAACGGTAATGGAAAGAAAAAATAATTAGGCTCTAGATAATTTTATAGCAGCTTCAGTCATTTCCTCGTCATGAGGACCCTTAGCAACCAAACAAATCTTGATTCCATAAGACAATGCGGTTTCCTGAATTCTTGAAGATGCAACAATTAATTTGAGTTTTTCTAAATCAGCAGCCAGGGTATTTCTTACAAGTACTTCTAAGGTTTGAATGTTGTATACCAAAAAAATTGCTTCTTGGTTTTTGGTTATAGGATCAAATTCAACGCTGTCTTCATCCGTAACTCTGTAACAGGAAAACGTATCAAGCTCTGCCTCAGTGTGAAGAGTTAACTGAGGTTCTTTTTCTCCAGAAAATATTAAACATTTCTTATGTTTTTTTTCCTCTATCAACATTGCAAGTCCTACAGAATTAAATTTTGACGGAACATCAGAGCTCAAATCATACTCATTCAAAGCTCCCTGAGTTGCTAGGCCAATTGCTATTATGGGCGTATTGAAATTATTTGATGCGTGCTCTTTGAGAAATGGAGCACCAAATTTTGCGGCAGATTGACTCGTAAAAATAATGACATCATAAGAATCAATTTGTTCCAGTTTTAAAAAGGCTTCATCAGATGGAGAGATGCTAGATATTTTTGTAAATGGTTGATGAAAAAAATCTATACCAGAGTGCCTCAATAACTGATTTGTCTTATTGGCTAAAGTTAACGGTCGGGTATTAATAATCATTTAAGTTTGAATAAGCTCTTGGGCTCCCTCTTCTAGAAGATCTCTTTTCAATGCAGACAAAGCATCTGGTTCTTGCTCTGGAAAAAATGATGCTTCTTTTTCTATGACTTTAGACCCATTTTGATTTGAGACCCTAACTTGCAAATGAAGTTTCCGATTTTTAACAGTCACCAATGAAGAGATTGGCGACAGACATGAGCCTTTTAAAAACTCAACAATTTCTCGTTCAATTTTTGTTGCTGTGAATGTCTCCTGGCAATTCATCTTATGTAATATATCTAATATTTCTAATTGAATTTGAGAGTTACATACCTCTATTCCTATGGCTCCTTGTCCAGCAGCCGGTAACATTTCCATCTCTGAAAAAACATGGATGTTTGGGTAATCAATCTCTAGTCTATTTAAAGCTGCTTTAGCTACTATCAGTCCATCAAGAGCCTCGCTCGCAATTTTATTAATCCTGGTTTGTATATTTCCCCTAACAGGAACAATCTCTAGAGTTGGGTACATTGCTAGCATTTGTGATTTTCTTCTTGGACCAGAAGTTCCAATCCTTGAATTTTTTCCGAGGTCATCCAATGAAATTCCATCTCTAAGAAGTATTGCATCGGATGAATCCTCTCTAGTGAGAGTTGCTGCAATAGAAAATTCAGGATCGAGCAAAGCAGGCACATCTTTCAGACTATGCACTGCAATGTCAGCATCACAATTGGAAAGAGCGGTTTCCAGTTTAGAGACAAACAAACCCTTACCACCAACAAGATGCAAGGGAGTTTCGGTTAAATCTCCATCTGATTCTATAGAAATAATTTCACATACACTCATAGAATCAATTGATTCAATTTGAGCTATAACCTGATTGGTTTGGAGCATTGCTAGGGGTGACGTTCTTGTTGCTATCCTAATTTTCATTGTAAAATCATGAGTCTCACATCTCCTATGGTTTTATCTTTAAGAACTTTTTGCTTTTGACTCAGCATAATCTCTGCTCGCTTATCTGTTTCTAAATAAATTTTTCCATCAGTCGCGAGAATATCCTGCATCTTGATATTGCTCAGTAAACTCTCATAGTTTACTTGGTCAAAAGGCGGGTCTAAAAAAATAATATCAAATTTACGCTTATTATTTTGCATCCACTTTATTGCAGCACTGCAGGCAATTTCGGTTTTAGTTTCATATTCTAGCTTGCGGATATTTTTCAATATATTCTTGAATAACCCTTTGTCTTTTTCAACAAAAGTTACATGCGCCGCACCCCTAGAAAGAGCTTCAAAACCCAAGCTTCCAGTTCCTGAAAATAAATCTAAACAAGCTTTATCTTGCATTTCAAATTGCAGCCAACTAAATAATGTCTCCTTAGCTCTATCAGAGGTAGGTCTTAGGTTTGGAGAAGCCTTAAAAACTATTCGATAGCTCTTGTTTCTGCCTCCAATTATTCTTATGCTTGTTGTATTCAATCTAGTAAATTTTTTACAGAGTATAAATTATAACGCCAATGCCAAAAGAACAATTTTTAATTGCCATGAGATTTTTAGCATCATCGGTAAGTGTTGTCTCAGCGAAAGATTCCGATGGCAAATTGTATGCTATGACTGCTTCTTCAGTTACTTCTCTGACGATCGAGCCGCCATCCATACTTGTATGCGTTAATAAAGGTGCAAGTATTCATGATATTTTAATACCTGGTATCGATTTGTGTATTAATATTTTAAGCAAGGATCAGCAAGATATCTCAAATCTTTGCAGCTCGAAAGATTCTGAGTCCTTGAGGTTTGCTAATGATTTTTGGAATACAGGAGGGGTACCATTTTTGAAAGACGCCCAGTCTAATATTTTTAGTCAAGTAGATGAGGTGATTAGCTACAATTCTCATTCAATTATTATTGCAAAAGTTTTACAAGCCCAAAGTGCAGATTCATTCGATGGTTTGATTTATGCAGATGGAGGATATTTAGCTTGATACGATTATTATTCTTAATCTCACTTCTCTTTGCCAATGGATTAATTGCTCTTGAATTAAGCAAAGGCTCTTCAGCAGCAGCAGTGTATTTTATTTCTCCTGCAAATAACGACATTGTTTCAGATGAAGTTATTGTTAAATTTGGCCTTCAAAATTTTGGAGTTTCTCCAGCAGGATTAAATGTTAATGGAACAGGCCATCACCACCTAATCATTGATGATGATTTGCCCAAGATGGGTCAGCCAATTCCAGCAGATAAAAATCATATTCATTTTGGAAAAGGTCAAACGGAAGTCAAGTTAGAGCTTGAGCCTGGTCTTCATACTTTGCAACTTCTGCTGGGAGATTACCGGCATATTCCCCATAACCCACCGATATACTCAAACAAAATTCAGATTGTTGTTAAATAGATTTTTCAGAATTCAAGTGCTGAAATCAAAAAACTTTTAATATCGTTTCTAACTAACCCCATGGCATTTCCAGCTTTTGTGGTAATTGATGAATCTGCATCAAGTTGCTCATTTCTTAGCAAGCCAACCAAGCCATGCACCAGCGCCCAATGATGAATGCATTTTAGGCCTAAGTCTTTTTCTGATATATCAGGATATAATTCAGCCAATATATGAACTAATTCCTCAAAAGTACCAACGGCACTGTTTAATAATTCTGGGAATTGAATTTTATCAATTACTGGGCTGTGCATCAAATCATAGGTATTTCTTTTTGATAGCCCAAACTCAATATAGGCTTGCCCCATTTCTAAAAACTTATCTTTCGTGGACAGTGTTTTTTTCGCGGTAGAAGCATTATATAAAATTTCTGTTAATTCTTTAAATCCACGTGTAGATACTTCAGCCAATAAAGATTCTTTGGTTTTAAAATGTCTGTAGGGAGCGGTTTGGGATACCTTAGCTTCCTTTGCAATCGATCTAAGGCTCATACGATCATGTCCATCTGCCTCGCAAATAATGCAAGCACTGGATATCAGCTCTTCTTTTAGGTTTCCATGATGATATTTCATTTTATATTCATACTATGTTGACACTGTTAACATGATTATGTATGTTGACACTGTTAACATTAAATAATTTTTCTGCTTTAGTCAAACTTATGAAAAAAATAGTATTCACCATAGCTCTGTCTATATACCTGCCTTTATTATCAGGAGAGGGCTCATCGCTCGAGATAACAACTATTGAGATGCAAGAATCTTATAAATCTACTCAAAGATTTCCAGGCAAGATATTGCCCTTAAACTATTCAAAGTTGTCTTTTGAGATACCCGGAAAGATATCTCAAGTTATGGTTGATATTGGTGATGCTGTAGAGAATAACCAAATTCTTGCCTTTTTAGATCCTTCAGAAATGCAGGCAAATTTAAATCAAGCTTTGGCTAGATATGATTTAGCTTCACAAGCTTTAATCAGATTTCAAGACCTTAAATCGAAAGGATTTATTTCTAATCAAGAGTTAGATAGGGCTAACTCAGAATTTTTAGTCGCTCAGGCACAAGCAGATCTTTACAGTGTGAAATTAGAGCAAACGAAAATACGTGCTCCTTTTTCTGGGTTCATTCAAAATAGGTTTCTAGATTCAGGCACAGTGATCAGTCCTGGCATTCCAATCTTAGAGATTATCGACTCTACAAGTGTCGAGGCTCATGTATCTATTCCCGCTAGTGTAATTGAAAGTTTAGAGGTAGGGGCTCAATATAACTTTTCCATTAATAACAAAATATTTCCTGCGACTTTAAAACGCTTTTCACAAATGAGTAATCAGGGTTCTAATAATAGACTTTGTATTTTTGAATTTAAGAAATTTATCAATCCAGGATCTATTTCCTACCTAGAACTTCAGCAGACTACAATTAAAAAGGGTGCCTGGGTTCCATTGAAATCTTTATCTCAAGGAACTCAAGGTCTATGGAATTTATACACCATTAGCGAAGATACGAATGGCCAGCTTGTTGTTTTTAAGCAAATTGTTGAAATTATTCATATTGAAGGAGCCGCTGCATTTATTAGCGGAACTATCTCCACTGGAGACATGGTTGCATCAGGCGGAGCCGCAAAAGTGATTGAAAGTGAAATTCTAAGAGTGCAATAAGTTTATGCCACTTTTAAAAATTCTATTTGATAGACCAAGGATCTTTGCACTCTTATTGGTATTCATTTTCTTGTCTGGAATCTTTTCATTAAATACTGTCTCTAGGCAAGAAAACCCTGAACTTGCAGAGCGTTGGGCAGTTATTCAAACTGTATATCCAGGCGCCTCACCCGCAAGAATAGAATCTCAAGTTTTGGAGCCAATGGAGGCAAAACTGAGGGAGCTATATGAGCTAAAAGACATTATCTCTTTCTCCCAGCAAGGGTTTGGAACCACCGTCATGGAGATTAAATCAGAAGTACCTCCAGGCCCATTAATTGACCAAGTTTGGTCAGACGTGCAAGGCAAGATAGATCAATCTAGCTTTTTGTTACCAGCTACAGTAAAGCCACAATTACTTAGAACTGCTGGGCCGCCAACCACTTTGCTTTATGCATTAACCTGGAATGGAGATGGTGAAACTCCTTTGATATTATTGTCTAGGGTGGCTGATGATCTGCGTCAAACCCTTGCATACCAAGGAGGATCTGATAAAAGTTATGTTTTTGGGGCGGCTGATGAGGAAGTATTGGTTGAAATAGATAATGCCAAACTCTCTGCTTTGGGATTGAGTTTTCAAGAGGTTGCAAGAGTGCTGTCATCGCTTGACGCAAGCCAGCCCATTGGTCAGATATCTCAAGGTGGCCAAGAAGTATTAATTAAAACTAAAGATAATTTAAGCAGCTTAAATCAGGTCTCGAATTTACCTATCAAGGTAATCAATGAGTTTGAAATTATCCTCCTTGGAGATATTGCCACTGTGTCTAAGAATCCTAGAAATCCCCCAGAAGAATTAACTTTATTTAATGGAAAAAAAGCAGTTCTAGTTGATATAAGAGGATCTTTTAGCCAAAGAGTAGATTTATATGTAGATGAAATTGAAGACACTGTTAATCAATTTAAATCTCAATTGCCTCCAGAAATAAAAATAGAAAAAATTTATGATGAATCTTATTACTTCAATCAAAAATTTAATAATTTATATTCAAGCATTCTCTTTGCAACTTTTATTGTTATTGGAATTAGCTATTTTCTATTAGGTTTTAAGTCTTCTGTAATTGTAGGCTCTGTTATACCGTTAACAATATTTTTAGTATTACTTGGATGTAAGTTATTAGGATTGCCCCTCCATCAAACATCCATGACAGGAATTATTATTGCGTTAGGCTTGCTCATAGACAATGCAATTATTGTCGTTGAAGATTTTAAGTATCGGCGTCGCTTAGGCCATTCATTGCAAGAGGCCTCATTTGAAAGCTTTCACCATCTTTGGGTGCCGCTTGCCGCAGCAACTGCAACAACTGCCTTGGCATTTTTTCCAATTGCAGCCGGGACAGGCCCAAGCGCTGAATTTGTTGGAGGGATGGCAAAGACGGTTATTCTCTCCATTACATCTTCACTTTTTCTTGCTCTATTTGTTGTTCCAGTTCTGCTTAATTACATGGAAAAAATCAAGCTCTTCGAAAAAGACATCTACTCAGGAACTGGATACTCTAATAAAAAGCTATTAAAGCGATACAGAGAGCTTTTAATTTGGTCATATGCTGTTCCCAAAAGAGCCATCATGATTTCCATGGTTTTGCCTTTGCTAGGGTTTCTCATGTTTCCCTTCTTAAAAGCTGATTTCTTTCCTGAATTGGACAGAAATATGTTTAAAGTTTTTATTGAACTGCCCCAAAATTCAAACACTATAACAACTGAGCAGAGAGTTTTAGAAATTAGAGAATCTATTGCTCAAACGGGACTTGGCCAAGATGACATTTGGTTTGTGGGCAGAAAGTTACCTAGGATTTTATATAACGTTATTGGAGGTGATTCTGGTTTAGGCAGCAATAATATAGCTCAAGGTGTTTATTTTGCTTCCTCTTACAGGGAAATGATGACTGCTCTGCCTGCTCTTGCAAAAAGGGTAGCAGCAGAAAACCCTGATTTGAAAATTGTTATTGATAAATTTTCATCTGGGCCTCCAGTAGACTCAGCAGTTGAGTTTAGTATTGATGGACCGGATATCTCAGTTCTTAGGGTTCTAGGTAAGAAACTTGAGTTAATTATTAGAGAAGCTCCCGACGTCTATTTAACAATGAGTGAACTTTCGCGAAGCTCTAAGAATCTTGAATTTAAATTTGATGAATCCTCTCTCATACTTAACTCTATTCCAGGTGAATTTTTTCTTAACGAATTAGCAATCGCTAGTGAGGGATTTGTTATTGGCAATATGTTAGATGGAAATAAAGAGGTACCAATTAAAATAAAAGGGACTTCTGAAGACTTAATTGAATCCACGCAGTATTTATCAATGCCAGCAAATGATGGTTTTGACTACACATCAAGTTATGGTGATTTTGAGGTAACCAATCAAGCAAACTTTATTTCACGAGATGCAGGCAAAAGGCAGAATACAGTATCTGCTTGGATTTGGCCTAAATTACTGCCGTCTGATACAGAAACTTTTCTGAAAGAAAAAATAAAAGTTTTTGAGTCAGAGCTGCCACCTGGTTATATTCTTGAGCAAGGAGGAGAGGCAGACGCTAGGGCTGAATCGCAATCAAATATTTTTTCTTCAGTAATTCTGTTCTTTGTTCTTATTGTTATAGCGCTGGTCTCGGCGTTAAATTCTTTTAAGCAGGCAGGCTTAATCCTAAGTGTTGCTATTTGGTGTACCGGTCTAGCATTTTTAGGTTTGACTCTTGGACAGGCAAATTTTGGATTTATTGGTTTGGTTGGAGCCATTGGCCTAACCGGATTATCAATCAATGATTCTATTGTGGTGCTTTCTCATATAAAGGAAGCCAATGCCAATTCACCATTAGACAAAGAGAGCTTAGTAGAAGTTGTCATTCGATCAACCCGTCACGTTGTAACCACATCAGCAACAACAATCGGTGGATTTCTTCCGTTGCTCTTAACCAGTATATTTTTTAAACCTTTGGCGTGGGCAATGGCCGGTGGAATTATTGGCTCAGCCATCATTGCATTATTTTATATCCCTGCCTGTTATGCTATTTCCAAAAAGTTATAAAATATAGTGCTTAGAAGAGAGGAAGCTAATGAAGTTATATATGGTGCATGTAGGATTCTATGATGTTGAGGTGGGAGAGGGGATATACGAATCTCACATGAATTTTTTTATTGCTGCCAGCAATGCAAAATCTGCGAAGAAAAAAACTTTTAATCTGGAGCAATTCAAGAATAAAAAAATGCATATAGATGGAATTAAAGAGATTTCTGATGTGGAAGGTTATAAAGTGATTTTAGAAAAAAGCTCTAATAAAAAAAAATCCAAGGTATATTCTTACAACGAATCAAAAAAATTATAGCTTTTAGATAGCCAGAGCTTAGGGGTAAGGATGAGAAGAATAATCACAGGTCATAACAAATTCGGTAAATCAATTATTACCATTGATGGCCCACCAGCTTGCTCCATCGGCGAGGATGTAGGGGGCTTGTTTGAGGTTTGGAATACTGATGGCAAACTAGTAGACACAACAGATGAAATTGATAGGGCGGATTCAGAAATCCTATTATCACCTCCTGACGACGGCACTAAATTTAGATATTTCCAAATCAATCCAACCCCAGAGGGGATTCCGATAGAAGTTCTTCAAGATATGGCAGCGCAAGCCTTTGCAAGCATTGGAGCGGCACATCACAGGGTTGATACTTCGAAGCATCCTGCAATGCACAAGACCAATACCATTGATTACATTATTTTGCTTAAAGGAGATGTAACCCTTTTGCTTGATGAAGATGAGGTGAGGCTTAAGCCTCATGACGTAGTTGTTCAAAGAGGAACCAACCATGCTTGGGTAAATAATGGTGAAGATCCTGCCTTGTTGATTGCAGTCTTAATTGATAGTGAATTAAGGTAATTCTCTTTCAGTGTTGATCATGAGGTCAATAAGACGTTTTAATCTTTTTGAAGAAATTTCAAGATCCAATCAGTGACCTTAGCATTCTCAGTTGTTTCTTTAAGAGAGTCGGATGCCTTTAAATATGTATCTTCTCCCAATATACTCCTTCGCATTTCAAGTAAGTCCTTTGCATAAGCTACATCAAACTCAACGTGTCCCTGAAAGCTTAAAATATGATCCTCAATTGCCAACATAGCAACAGGGCAATTTTTGCAACTTGCCAGCAAAATACTTTCCTGAGGTATCTTTAAAACTTGATCTTGATGATTATAAATAAGATTGAATTCTTGTTGAGCACTTCCAAACAAAATAGTATTTTTTTTTAAGGTCGCTCCATGAACTCCAACGTGCCACCCTCCATTAGATCTCTCAACTTTTCCACCAAGAGCTTCAGCGATAAGTTGATGGCCAAAGCATATACCAATTAATTTTTTTTGATGTTGATGAAGAGAACGAACAAAGATTTTGAGCTCATTGACCCAAGGTATATCATCAAAGGCGCTAACTTTACTCCCAGTAATTAAATAAGCGTCACAGTCATCTATGGCAGTAGGATAATCTCCTGATTGCACTTCATAGCTATGAATTTGAAGATTTGGATCAACCTGCAAGAGCACATTTCTAAACATCGCTGGATATTGTCCATACTTTGTGTCAAATTC
>TARA_B110000003_G_scaffold168666_1_pt1 | contig 12079 bp, 2 predicted proteins | sample TARA_B110000003 | Tara Oceans TARA_B110000003 (sample SAMEA4396424) | marine metagenome | biome: Westerlies Biome; feature: [SRF] surface water layer (ENVO:00010504); material: water (ENVO:00002006), including particulate matter (ENVO:01000060) such as... | depth 5 m
ATTAGACCATACATAGGTGTAGACCGGTGTTCCCCCACTTACAGTCAGATTTGCACTACCATCACTTGACCCAAAACAAGTTGTATTAGTATTTGTGAAAGAAGTATTAATTATAGAACTTAAATCAACGACAGTTACTGTATCAATTGTTTCGCACATACTCGAATCTCTAACACGTACTTCATAATCACCAGCTATCAAACTATCTGGATTTACAGGAATTCCATTCATGTCAAACCAAAAGTCATAATAAGGAGAGAGGCCATTAACAGGGCTTATAGATCCAATTGCATAAGGATTCGTACAAGTAACTGCTGTAGCTGATGGATTTGCTTTCATTGAATCACATGGTGGGCATACAGTAATTGAAATAAGTTGTGAAGTATTTTCTATAGCTGGAGCTGGACAGAAATCATCTTGCACCTTTATAACAAATGTATATAAACTCGGACGATAGTCATTATTACACGTGCTAATTGTATGATTACATGATGTAATCCATTCAAACGAACCAGATCCAGTTCCACCTGTTGTTATAAATGGTGGTGTATTACCAGAATTCGTCTCAACAAATGTGGCACAAGGTGGATTATTACAAAGTGACGGTGGATTTGTGTTGTAGTCCATAAATTGACCGCCAGAAACTGTAAATTGTAAATCTTGCTGACTTCCGTTTGGATAAAAATCATAATCATTTGCTATAATATCAAAAGAAACAGTATCACCGCAATGAACAATTGTATCCCATTGAAATTGTGGATTTCCTAACGGAAAAAAGAATGGCGGTTGAACAATAGGTCTAACATTACATAATGTATCAGCTCCAATATTTCCGCCAGTAGTATCCCCTAAATTACAAGTATTAATCATACTTGTTCCTACAGTAATATTATAAGGAACAATTACAACCTGAATCTCTCTAAATATTTCAGATACTAATTGACCACAATTAAATGCAGAAACTTTTGTGCATGTAACATAATTTCCCTGTGTATTTGCATCATACCATGTTTTACCAGTTGTTGTTAGCATTTGAATGCCAGGAATTGGCATGTTAAATGATAATGGTGATAAAAATGGAATAGCAATTGAATTTGGATTAAGAAAATCATATCCAACATCTAAAGGATGTGCAAATTCGTATGATAATGAATCTCTTTCCTCATCAAAAGCATTGTGACTATACATGAAACCGTTTGAAAATGCTAATGGATCATAACCATTACCAACTTCAATGATAGATCTTGGTTTTTCATAAAATTTTGGGGAAGAATCAAAGCATGTATTTCCATTTGGGAATATAGTGCCTGTTGAATCAGTATACGGATACATTACAGCTCTTAAAGTAAATGCTGCGCCGGAAATAGCTAAATTATTTATTGCAGCATTTCGACAACAAGAATTCCAAGTAAAGTGCCAGCCATTACTATCAGGGGTTCCTGTTATTTCAATTGGTTCAGATTGATAAATATGTTCTTCAACAGCGCCAATTCCATTTCCCGATGAGTTAATATTTACTCCATTACAACTGAAAGCAGGATTAAGGTTAGCACTTGTATCACAGAGAGGAGATAAGTCATTAGCTCCAATATACACTAATGGAATAAAACTAAATCCTGGGACATTGTGTGTATTTAACATTATTGTTGTATCAATAGGAACTCCTTGACAATCTCTATATACTTTTACAGTGAAAATATATTTTCCTGCATCACCTCCAGCTTTTATACATTCCCAAGTAATTTCTCCACCCATTAGATGAGATGCTTGTGAAGCTTCGCTAAAAATTATTGTCATGGCTATTAGAACTATAATTTTCTTCATAATTTATTTTTTTATAATTTTTTTAACTAAATTTTGATTATTTGTTTGAATATTAATTAAATACATTCCGTTTGAATAACTTGAAAGATTTATTTTGTTTTTATATTTACCAATAAAATTAAATCTACTATCAATCAAAATCTTTCTTCCTAATAAATCGGTTAAGTATATGCTGATAGATTGATTTTCATTACAAAGAAACTGTATTGAAACAGAATTTAATGTTGGATTAGGAAAAATATCAACGCTAGAAATATCTCCTTCGTTTATAAAAGTCTCAGAGTAGAAATAATTTATAGTATCAGATTGACAATTATTACTGTCAATGGCAATACAGTAATAATTTCCATTAGTTGTGATATTTGTTATTTGCCCGCTATTTAATGAACTGTTATCGTCATACCACTGATAGGAATATGGAGGAGTTCCTCCACTAGCATTTGCAATTAATTGCATTGCATTCTGTGTTATGATAAGTGAAACAGAGTCTGGCATATAAATATTAAAACTATCAGTATATGTACATCCAATATTGTCTAGTATTTCGTAGTAAAAGAGTCCTTCACATAAAGTATTTGCATTATATCCAAACCAGTCTATATTGTATGGAGTAACACCACCATTAATTTGTAAATCAATTGACCCATCGCAAAAACTATTACAACTAATATTATTTACTGATGAAACTACTTGAATATTACTTTCAGCAACTAAAGAAACTGAATTTGAATCAGAACAATTATTAGCATCATTTACAACATAATTATACGTCCCAATTGATAAAGCATTAGGATTAATATTTCCCCAGTCAATATTGTAATTAGGTGTACCACCATTTATAGTTAATTGAACGCTACCATCATTTGTATTTCCACAAGAAGGGTCAATTATTTGGCACAATACATCAATAGGATTTGGTTCACTCACTATTGCAATTTCACTATATAGACAATTATTAGAATCAACAATTGTAAAATTGTAAGTTCCAGCAATTAAATTATTTGTATCAACTCCAAACCAATTAATATTATATGGCGGAGTTGAACCACTAATATCTAATGAAATATTTCCATTATTTTCTCCAAAACAACTTACATCAACAATATTTTTTACTATTAATATACTGTCAGGTTCTGATATCATTAAAGAATCATAATAAATACATCCAATGGAATCAATTATTTGATAATTATATGTTCCAGAAGGTAAAGATCCAGTTGCTATATTGTTATTCCAAAAAATGTAATAGGGACTAGTATTGCCATTTACATTTACATTTACTGACCCATCACTTCCTCCGTAACAACTTACGTTAGCAGCAATTTCTTGTATGATTATTGATGGTTCATTTATTTGTATAGTATCATAGACATAACATCCGTTTTGGTCAATAATGGAGTAGTAATACATACCAGCACTTAAACTATCAATCAATAAAGATGTATCACCATTATCCCATTGTAAATTATAATTAGGAACCGAACCATTAATAAACAACTGTATAAAACCATTATTTTCTCCGTTACATACATTAAACCCATTTATTTCAGATATTATTGGAGTTACTTCAATTATTGTTGGCGCAATCAGATTATATACTTCTGATACTGAACATAAATTAGAATCTGAAATAATCACATTATAAGTACCATAACTTAGTCCTGTTAAATCTTGATTAACGGATCCATTACTCCACAAAAATGTATAACCTGGAACTGATCCAGAAACATTTAAATTTATAGCTCCGTCATTATATCCAAAACAACTTATATTATATCCGTTGTAATTAGATATAGAATCAGCAAGTAATAAAGGAGATGGCTCATCTAATATGATAGCTTCTGAAGTTGAGCATCCTATTGAATCAGTGATGATTACATTATAAGTGCCAGCTGTTAGGCTATCTAAATCTTCAGAAATTTGACCATTATTCCAGTAATAATTATATGGTGGAAACCCACCAGAGATACTCATATCAATCGAACCATCACTACTTCCAAAACAACTAATATTATTTCCATTATAATTACTTGTTGAACTACTTGCTAAAATTGGTTGACCTATTAAATAGGTAAATGATCCTGATGCACATGTTGAAATAAAATTTATTTCCGCTGTTGTTCCTGGTAATCCTGTAGGAATAAATGATGGAATAGAACCATTACCTGAGGCAGGAAGTCCAATTGAAGGATTATTATTAGTCCAGGTGGTATTATTATCAAAAATTACAGGATCTGCTATATTTCCATCACATATATTTTGATCATCAACTAAAATTGCAGTGCTTGAGGGGATTGAGAAACTTACAGTTAAAGGATACATTCCACAACCATCCATAGTAAATTGTGTATTCCCACTTATAATAGTAAAAGATAATGGAACGTTTGAAGGTAAACCTGGAAAATCGTAATATACCCAATCATTATATGTATTTTCTTGACCAGGACAACCCGCAGCATATATAATTGGAGTTGAACATCCCGGAAGAGAACCATAAGGAATATTCATTACAGAACCACCTGGAGATGAGGTTATAGTTGATGTGTTACCATTTACAGTAACACTTATAGTCATAGTAGTTGTACTTGGATCTTCACTATCATGCCAATGTTCAAGCCAGATACGCAAGTCTCCACTACAACTAACGCAATATTGAACTTGTACTGAATGAGAATATAAGTCAGAAAAATTCAGTAGCATAAAAATAAATAAAACAAGATTTTTCATACTTATCTAATTAAATTAACTTGACCTTCATACTTATGAATTCTGCCAAATACATCTTTAACTTTAACGTAATACACATAAACACCTGATTGAATATCCTTCCCATTATTATTAAACTTTCCATTCCATCCATTTAAAAGGTTATTTGTTTCATAAATCAACCCTCCCCACCTACTAAAAATTTGCATTGTAAATTCTGACACTCCGATTCCATATGGGGTAAAGATATTATTAATATTATCATTTAAAGAATTTGGTGTAAATGCAGATGGAATAAATAACTCATATTCATCAATTCTGACTTGTTTGATAAGAGTATCAATACAGTTGTAATCAGTTGTTATAGTTAACAAAACATTGAATGTACCAGTGTCTTGGTATGAATGCATTGCTATAGAATCAAATGCAATTGTACCGTCCCCAAAATTCCACTGCCATTCCAAAGTATTTTGCCAGAAAGTTTCAGTCATATCAATAAAAACAATAGGATCTTCTAATTGTTGACTAAGCTTTTCATAATCCGTAAAAATGTTGAAATCTAAATCAGGTTTTATAAGGTTATCAACAATTATTGTATCAAATCTTTGACAAGAATTATCATCTCTTAGAATTAAACTATACTCTCCTTCAAATAAATTATTAGCAGTGTTTGTATTTTGACCATCATTCCATAAATACTGATACGGTGCTACTCCTCCAATTACATTAATAATAATTTCACCAACACCCTGATCACAAGTGTCAGTAAAAATTTGTCTAGTCCATTTAATACTATCAGGTTGCTCAAGAATTATTGACTCTTGCCATCTACATCCGTTATTATCATAAAGTACTAGATCATATAGTCCTGCTTGTTGAAAGGCAATTGGATTTAATCCTTGATTTCCATTCCAGTAATAAGAATAAGGAGGTACACCACCAACTTCATTTACTAAAATCCCCCCGTCATTTAACCCAAAACATCTAATATCATAACCATTATAATCATACAATGAAGTTAATGTACCCCCTAGAGCATCAGGACTATTTAATGAAAATACAAATTCTTCATTACATCCTAATCCATTTGTAACTATTAAATTATAATCACCTTCATATAAATTAGAGATATTTTGATCTGTTGAAGAAAAACCGTTCATAGAATTCCAACTAAAAGTATACGGTAGGTAGCCTCCTGAAGGAGTAACATTAATCCATCCATCAGATCCTAAATCACACGAAATTGAATATGTTGAATAATTTGATATTTCGATATCTATGAATTGAGATACTGCAATTGGTTCTGATATAATAATTTGATTATTAACACTACAATTATTACCATCTGAAACAGAAAGTGTATAAATACCAGCATACAAATTATTGATGTTATTTAAATTTGACGAAAAGGAATTTGGCCCAGACCATAGTAGATTATAGGGTGAAGTCCCACCTGATATAGAATTAATATTTATCACTCCTGTTGGATTACTGTTACATTGTAAATCAATAGTTGAAATTTGTAATATAATCGAATCAGGCTGATTAACATAAATTGAATCATTATAGAAGCAACCATTATTATCAGTTATTTGAAATGCATAAGTTCCTGAACTTAAATTATTTTCATCAATATTATACCAATTAATATTCATGGGTGGTGCACCTCCGATAATGTTAAGAATAGCACTGCCATCATTAGCTCCATAGCAACTAGCATCAGTAATATTAGAAGAAACTATTATTTCTGGTAGCTCTGTAATATTAAAAGTAATAGTTGTATCACATCCAAAATAATCAGAGATGACACACGAGATAGTTCCTTCAGATAGATTATATACATCTTCTGTATTTATACCGTTAGACCAATTATAAGTATAGATTGGAAAACCTCCAGAAATAGACAAATCAATTGAGGCCGAGCTATCTCCATAGCATGCAACATTATTAATTATACTATTAACATCGAGTGAATATGGTGAAATGGTAAAAGTTTCTTCGATAATACATCCATTACTATCTATTACATCTAACTCATAAATACCGGGGGCTAAACTATCATTTAAAGACACATTTGTCCAATTACTCCAGTAATATGAGTATCCTTGAGTTCCTCCAAAAACTTGAACAGAAATAAAACCTAATGAATCGCTTGAACATGTAGAGTTTGTTTGTGTTGAGAGAATAAATAAACTATCAGGTTGTGTAATTACAAAGGTGTCTCGATAAAAACAATTACTATCATCTATCTGAAGATAATAAGTTGAGGGTGAAAGTCCAATTCTGTCTTCAAAAGAAGTTGAAATATCAGACCAACTATAAACAGGTGAAATTAAGTTAATTGGATTGATATCTATTTCACCATCGCTAAAATTATAACAACTTATATTTGTTGAGCTAGTTGTTAACTGCAATTCAAATCCAGGTGAAATAATAAAACTTGTATCTTTAGTACATGAGGAGGTAATATCAGTTATATTTAAAACATAAGTTCCAGGAGATAAATTAAATATGTCTTCATTATTTGAGTTAAACCCATTTGGGCCTGTCCAACTAAAATTAAATGGCCCTATTCCACCTGATGTGTTTAATGTAATAGAACCATCATTATAATTTATGCAAAGTTCATCTGATAGGATTGGATTAATAATAATTTCAGGTTGAATTATTAATTCTAAGCTATCAATATGTTGACATCCATCAGAATTAATTGATTGTATTGTGTCAACCATTGAAGCAAAATATGTTTGACCGTTTAAGGCCCAAGTAAAGCTATCGCACTGTACAACTTGAGTATAAGTTGAGGAGCTGTTTTTTATATCAATAATAGCCGTAGCAACACTATCACATCCAAAGGGTTGAGTATTAAAAATAGAACTAAAAAATGTTGGTAATCCTAAACCAGTTGAGCCAAATATATTTATGGCATCGTTTATATAGTTACAACTAAGTCCTAAAATATTTGGATCTGATATAACATCTAGTGTAGTTAAACTGTATGATAAGACATAAATATTATTATCAGGTGCTAGTTGAAGTGCTCCAGATTGAGTTGCTGTAGTTCCAATAATAGTATGAGATAATGGTAATAAATTTAAATCATATTGATGAATCTGTTTACTATTATATTCACTAGCATATAAAATTTGATTATTTGGAGAAAATTCAAGTCCATAAAAATAACCAGGTGTTCCTGTTATAGGGTTTGATAATATGCCTGTTTGATTATCAAAATCATATACTTCAACAGGAGCTAAAATTGTAAAATAGCAAGCTGCAATTTTACTTCCATCTGGAGAGCCTTTTAAATATCCACCTGTGTTATTAAGAAATGAAAATGCATTACTATAAACTGGAATTAGGTTTAATCCGCTTGATGTTAATAAAAAAGAAAGAAATACATCAGAATTTTCTTCTCGACTAATTATCCAAAAATCAGTACCATTATTATGAATTATTGCTGTTACTTTCTCACAGGTAGAGTTAATTAGAGAGATGTTTTTATTTGAATTTATTGCACCTAATCCACCATCTAATGACATGTCCACTATTGAATAATTTAGTCCTCCACCTGTTCCTGTAAACCCGTCTACAGTAAAAATATAATATAATGTGTTTGATCCTGGTTTTTTAACTATTATAGCTGATTGTGTACTACTTGGACTTCCTAATAAACCAGTTCCATTTTGCATGATACTATGCAAGCTATTATAAACTACTGAACCATCTGTATAAAATAATAAATTACCATTGTTATCTGAAATAGTTGCACATCCCTCCAAAGTATTTAACTGACCATCATTAATTGCAACTGGACTACCTGTATTAAAATCTAAACCTGAATTCTGTCCAAAATACCAAAAATTCCCTTCATTGCCACTTCCAGAAGAAGACGTACTACCTCCAAATGCAGTAGTTGTATAAAAACCTGTATCAATTACTGTTGTATCATTATAATACCATACTCCATTCCATTCAGCACTATCACAAGCTGTAATATAGGTGACTGAACTATCTTCATAAATAGTTAAAGCTAAATTAACTATACTGTCGCAACCATATGTAGATAATAAAGTATCTATATAAATTCCACTAGAATCTAAAATATTATTGTTAAAAAGGAATTCACCACATGCAGTGTCAATTAAATTAATAATAGAACTTGATATATTAAGATCTAAATAAATAATACTATCACAACCATTAGATGAAGTCAAAATAGTTGAAGCCGTATCAGTTGAAGAATATGTAACTCCATTAATCCATGTAAAACTACTACACGTATCAACTACATCAGTATAAGATATCAAAGGAGGTTCGCTAATTAATACGAAATAACCTAAAAAACAGCTGTTATCATCATTTATAGTATAATTATATGTGCCAGCAGTTAAGGTATTTGGTATTGAAAATGTACTTCCTGAAAATGAGTAGATCGTTCCATTAAAATCTAAATTATAAGGTGGAGTGCCTCCTGAAATATTAAAAGTAACTCCAGCATCATTTTCATTAAAACAACTTGCATCAGTAATGGCAGTTGATACTATTAATGGGCTTGGCTCAGTAAGAGAAATTGAAGTGATGTATGAACAGGAGTTATTATCAATAACTTCAACGTTATATAATATATTAGCTGACAAGCCTGTGAAAATGCTAGAAGATTGATATGGACCGCCATTAATTGAATATTGATAGCCAGGAACACCGTTTTGAATGGGATCTACAAAAAATGATAATTCGCCATTATTATCTCCAAAACATGAAATTGTATTACTAACTTGAATGTTTCCTAAAAGAGATGGCGGTTCATTAATAGTTACTTGCTCAGTTTCAATACAGTTGTTTGCATCTTTGTAAGTTATTGTATATGTTCCAGCTGATAGACCTGTAAATAGTGGGTTAGATTGAAAAACGACACCATTAAGAGAATATGTAAAAGAACCAGTTCCTCCACTAGCAGAGGCAAGAATCTCACCATCACTTGCACCATTACATGAAATACCAAAACCTGAATAGTTTGATGTTACATTCCCATTTGTATTTATTGGATTTATTGCTGGTATAACAAATGAAAATGGTGATGGAAAAGTAGAACAATTATTAGCATCAGAAATATAAACATTATAAGTGCCACTACTAAGATTATTAAAAGTGTATGTTGTCTCTCCAATTGGCAAACAAATTTCAGTGTCTCCAAGTTCTGAACTAATTGTGCTAGTAAATAATATCGTACTACATCCATTTATAAAAACATTGTTAAATGTTATATTACTCACATTACCTGAAGTAAATGAATTTCCATCAGCAACAGATTGAGTTGAAATTGATATTCCTGGAAAGTTATTTATAATAGTGAAATTACCTAAAATACTATTAGGAGAGGTCACTTGAATGATAGCTTCTGAATTTGGTGTAATAGAGCTTACAATTAAATTTGCTGTTATATTAAAACTACCGCCTGCGGCTAGCATATTTGCAGTACCGATTATATCACCTACAGTCATTGAAGCAATATCAAATTGACCAACATTAGATTCAAATAAAGCAGTTAACATATCAACTTCTCCAGGATCTTGACTTACAATAATTGAAAGATCAGCTAAAGTATTACACAAAGTATTTGATAAACTAACATTAACTGTAGGCGAAAAATCTGCTGAGCTACTATTTAATACTAATGCATATGGCTGGACACCACCACTAATAACCAATTGCTCAGAAGCATTCGAGTCACCTGTACATAAATTTGATGTAATACTATTGCTAGATGCAATTAGCAAAGGAGGCTCAATAATTGAAATAATATTTACCCATTCATCAAAAATCACATTTGTTAATGGATCAATTAATCTGACAGCATAATTTCCTGCAATTACTTGAACAGGAAAATTAACTGATGTTGTTACCATTGTTGAAGCAAAAGGAATAAATGTGGATCCAGCATAATAACCTACTTCACAAATAAACGAAGTTAAGGGTGTAGTCTGATTAACATCTATTACTATATCTGTAAAATCACCGTTACACAAGATTGGCCCAGCAACTGTAACATTATCAATGTTTGGAATTAATACGGGAGGTGGTGCATTTAAAATAAATATTTCAGAGGATGAACAATTATTAGCATCTAAGTAAGTTAAGGTATATGTGCCAGCAGCAAGACCATTAAATTGTGGTGATGTTTGGAAATTTATCCCATCTATTGAATATGTAAATGAGCCAGTACCACCACTTGAAAAGGCAAGAATTCCTCCATCATTTGCACCATTAGCAGAAACTTGATATCCAGAGTAATTAGATGTTATTGAGCCATTAGTATTTATTGGAGGTATTATTGGAATATTAATTGAAAAAGTTGATGGTATACTAGCACATCCATTAACATCAGTTACATCAAGATTATAAATTCCACTGCTAAGGCCACTAAAAATATATGCTGATGTTCCATTAGACAAATTAATATTTGAACTATTGTAGAAAATTGAGTATGGTCCAGTGCCTCCACTAATTACAACTTCTTCTTGAGCAATAGAATTACCATTACAAATGTTAGATGACACACTGTTTGATAAGACAGTTAAAGGTAATGGTTCAGGTATTGAAATAATTGAACCCCATTCGAAATATATGCCAGCAGTACTGACACCACTCCAACTACTTCCATTGCCATTATAATATGCAATAGAATCAACTATCCTAACTACATAATCACCTGCACTTAAAGGAATAGAAAAAGAATTAGAAGTCGTAGTATTGGTAGTGGCAAAAGAGATAAAGTATGTCCCACTGTAATAGCCGGTGACACAAGTGTAAGCTGTTGCTGGAATAGTTTGATTAACATCAACTAATATATTAGTAAAATCACCATTACATAAGATTGGTGGTCCCAAACTGATATTAGAAATAGTAGGGACTTGGGCTACAGTTTCATTAACTATAGATATATTTATAATTATTAATATTAAAAGAAATCGCATAAAAACTCTCATTATTAAGTGCACAAAAGCATAATTTTTTACACTTAAAAATTAAATTTGTGAAATATTGTTCATTATCTTTAAATTATTCAAATGAATTACAAATATACACATAAATACATGTATAGATTAAATAGGGTGAAATCCGTGCAACTGAACTTTTAGCTCATTCTACAGTTTTTTAGATTTTTTCTTTCATAAATGTTATATTATGTAATTGCAAAATTACATTTTGTTAATTTATTTAAATAAAAAATAGAAAAACTTTCTCTTCAGTTGAAGAGCAAATTAATAAAAAGTTTAATATAATTTGAAGCTACAAAAATGCATAAGAAATAGAAAAAATGCGTAAATGATTTTCTTTGCTAATTAATCATATCAACACTTCTATTAATAAACTTAGTAAGACTTTCTCCTTTTAATATTCCTTGAGATAATAGTGCTAAATCAAGTAGTTGATTTATTAAGCTAATTCTTTTTTTATTAGTTTTTTCAGAAAGAATTTTACCAATTAACTCATGATTGGAATTAATAGCTAAATTATAAGTCTCTGGTAATGAACCGAACATTTG
>TARA_B110000003_G_scaffold93478_1_pt1 | contig 12036 bp, 7 predicted proteins | sample TARA_B110000003 | Tara Oceans TARA_B110000003 (sample SAMEA4396424) | marine metagenome | biome: Westerlies Biome; feature: [SRF] surface water layer (ENVO:00010504); material: water (ENVO:00002006), including particulate matter (ENVO:01000060) such as... | depth 5 m
TGGAGCACAATGAATAAATCTTTTTCACACTCTCGTAAAATCGACCCGACCAAGGGATCATTACTGGCCGATGGTAGCCCAAATAACAATGATCGAATTGAGATTGGACCTTCCCAACTAGCATTCAATGAATGGGAGAAGGCTAACTTGATCTGTCCCAATTTAACCAAGATGAGAGAGTATCGTCATAAACGTCTAACCGAGCATGTCGTAGCCCGAAATTTAGCAGGTTTATTAATGTTTGATCCACTAAATATTCGATATGCTACAGATACGACAAATATGCAGTTATGGAATACACATAACCCTTTTCGGGCAGTTTTACTTTGTGCAGACGGTTATATGGTTATCTGGGATTATAAAAATGCCCCTTTTCTAGCTGATCACAATCCGCTGGTTAAAGAAAGCCGGTCTGGCGCTTCAATGTTTTATTTCTCAGGTGGCGATAAAATAGACAATGATGCTGAGAACTTTGTTGATGAGGTTAAAGACTTATTAATCAAACATGCTGGCTCAAATCAGAGATTAGCGGTCGATAAAATTATGATTAAAGGGTTAAGAGCATTAGAAGCTGTTGGATTTGAGATTCATGAGGGAGAAGAGGTTACTGAAAAATCACGCGCAATTAAAGGACCAGATGAAATTTTAGCTATGCGTTGTGCTAATCATGCCTGCGAGACTAGTGTAGCAAAAATGGAAAATTTCACTCGATCAGAGGTGCCAAAAGGCACTTGTAGCGAAGATGGCATTTGGGCAATTTTGCATGCAGAAAACATAAAGAGAGGCGGAGAGTGGATCGAAACAAGGTTGCTTGCCTCTGGGCCAAGGACAAATCCTTGGTTTCAAGAATGCGGTCCGAGAATAGTTCAAAACAATGAGATCGTTGCTTTTGATACTGACTTGATTGGTTCCTATGGTATTTGCATTGATATAAGTAGAACTTGGTGGGTAGGAGATAAAGCACCAGATAAAAAAATGAAGGATGCAATGAAACATGCTGTCGAGCATATAAATACTAATATGAATTTATTGGCTCCAGGTGTTAGTTTTAATGACCTAACTTTTAAGGGACACCATTTAGATGAACAGTATCAAAAACTTAAATATGGGTGCAAAATGCATGGCGTTGGTTTGTGTGATGAGTGGCCACTAATTGCTTATCCTGATAAATTTGTAAAAGGTGCATTTGATTATGTATTAGAACCAGGAATGGTCTTATGCGTTGAGGCGTTGGTGTCACCAGAAGGTGGTAATTTTTCAATCAAATTAGAGGATCAAGTACTAATAACTGAAAATGGTTATGAAAACCTCACTAACTACCCGTTCGATGAGAATCTTTTGAATTAGAGCTCTAACTAATTATGCAATTTTAGTAGCCGTACAAATCGAAAACTTAAGAATATACTCGCTAGGGCCAACCCAACAACTAACCCAAGCCAAATACCACTTGCACCCCAACCAAATACAAACCCAAATATGTAACTAAATGGGATTCCAACACCCCAATAAGAAAAAGTAGTTAATACCATGGGAATAGCAGTATCCTGAAGACCTCGCAGTAACCCCAATATAACAACCTGCAATCCATCTGCTATCTGAAACAAAGCAGAGAATGCTAATAGCAAAACGCCAATAGATACGATCAAAGGGGTATCAATATGAGTGGGTGATAAAAAGAGCATCATAAGAAACTCAGGAAAAATTAAAAAAATTACTGCAATAATTGAAACAGCTATTATAGTTAACACAACTACTGAGATAGACGCTAATTTTAACCCCTCATAATCTGACCTTCCAACCGCTCTACCCGCCCGCACTGTGGCGGCGTTGGCTAAACCCAAATATATCATAAACGTAAAGCCAGAAATTTGTATAGCTATGCCATGAGCTGCTAAAGCATTAGTACCAACCCAGCCCATCATAACTGCAGTTGCAGAAAATAACCCACTTTCTGCCAACATCGTAACTCCAATCGGAAACCCTAATTTAAAAACATCAGTAAAATATTCTAAATCCAACCGCCAAATATTTTTAAACAAAGTGTAAGATGAGTAAGTTCTATTAAAAATACAATAAACTATAAGAATTATTAAAGAAATTAACGTTGTTATAACTGAAGTTAATGCAGCACCTGCAAGACCTAATTCCGGCATACCAAAGTTGCCAAAAATAAAAGCGTAGTTCAAAATCACATTGACGATTCCACCAATTACCAATGAGAAAAGAACAATATTGGGTCGTTCAAGAGCAGAAAAGAAACTTTTCAGTACCATGATTATTAAGCCAGGTAAAATACTCCAACCCGCTATTCGCAAATACATCTGTGCGTTAGAAGCCAGCGCCTCATCTTGTCCTAAAATTAAGAATAGTTGCTCCGAAAATAATAAAATAGGAATAACCAATACAGAATATAAAAATGAAATCCATAAGCCCATGCGAACACTTCGCCTTACATTCGAAAAATCATCTCTCGCCGCAGCGTTTGCGACCATTGGCATAACAGCAATTGCGAAACCAGAACCAACTATAAAAACTATAAAAAATAATGATGTAGCTAGTACTGAAGATGCTAATTCATCAACACCATACCAACCTAACATAATTGTATCAGTCAAATGAGGGACAATTTGCATAATATGACTTCCAATTAGTGGAAAGCCTAAAACCAAGGTTGATTTATAATGAGAACGATAGGACTGTACTTTGCTATGAGACATACCTCGACTTAATAAACTAATTCACGCAAAACAAGCACTTGTTAATTAATTGCATTATATTCACAAAACTAATATCATTTTCAAATGCCTTCAGAGTATATCAAAATTAATGAAAATAGATATTTTGTAAGAACTTGGGGGGATAAAAAAAATCCAAAAATTATGTTATTACATGGGTTTCCAGAAAATTCTGGAGCTTGGAGCGCATTAGCAAGATATCTAAAAAATTCCTATTACTTAATAGCTCCAGATCAAAGAGGTTTTGGTTTGAGTTGGTCGCCAAAAGAGGCAAAATATTATAGAATTTCATCAATTATCAAAGATCTTAAATCCTTAATAAATCATTTTGATGACGAAATGATACTTCTTGGACACGACTGGGGGGCTGCTGCTGCTTACGCACTTGCTTTTGCACACCCAGAAATAATTACAAAGTTAATTATTATGAATGGTGTTCATCCTATACTATTTCAAAGAGCCCTACTATCTGGGGGTGCTCAAACTAAAGCCTCACAATATATAAACTATCTGAGGAAGAATAACGTCGAAGAGGCATTGAAAGCAAACAACTTTGAAAAACTACTTAAATTATTTTCAGCACAAATGGATGTCTCTTGGCTAAAAGGAAAAACAAAAGATAGATACCTCGAAGAATGGTCTAGACCCGGAAAATTAAAAACGATGTTAAACTGGTATAGAGAATCTCCACTAATCATTCCAACCAACGACAAGACTCAGTCAAACATTAACATAGATAACTTGAATTTAATCATAAAATGCCCTCATCTATTGATTTGGGGTGAAAATGATACCGCCCTTTTACCAGAAAGTTACAATGGGTTGCAAAGATACTGTGAAGATCTAAAAATCATTACCATAAATGACACCGATCATTGGCTCCATCACCAAAAACCACAAGAAATCGCAAAACTAATTGAAAATTGGTTAATAAATTCACTTAACAGGAAAGAGTAAGCATTGCTCATCACAGTCAGATCTGATTAAAAAAGACAAACTCAAGAGCGGTAAATGGAAAAAGACCTATTATCAAATAAAAAAACTGAAGAGTATAACGCAGCATCGATTGAGATTCTTGAGGGATTAGAGCCAGTAAGAAAACGACCCGGAATGTATATCGGCGGAACTGATGAACGGGCTCTCCATCATCTTGCAGCTGAGATCTTAGATAATTCGATGGATGAAGCTGTAGCAGGGCATGCTAGCAGGATAGAAATCGAATTAACGGCAGATTATTCTGTGATAGTAAAAGATAACGGTAGAGGAATTCCAACAGACCCTCATCCAAAATTTCCAAACAAATCAGCCTTAGAGGTGATCCTCTGCACACTTCATTCTGGGGGTAAGTTTTCTGATAAAGCTTATGAAACTTCAGGTGGATTACATGGGGTTGGCGCATCCGTAGTTAACGCTTTGTCAGACTCACTCATCGTAGAAGTTACGCGTAATAAAGAAATCTACGAACAAAGCTTTTCGAGAGGGATTCCACTTAATCCTATTAAAAAAATAGGAGAAGCTTCAAATAAGAAAGGCACCTCAATAAGATTTCATCCCGACCCAGATATCTTCAATAATCACCGGTTCAAACCAAAACGATTGATGGCAATGGCTAAATCAAAAGCTTACTTATTCAGCGGTGTTGAAATAAAGTGGAAAACTGAAATAGACGATGGTGAGACGCCTTTACAAGCATCCTTTCATTTTCCAGCGGGTTTATCAGATTATTTAGTTGAAAGAATGGGCTCGTCGTCGACTTATTCAGACAACCCTTTTCATGGCAAAGTGAAATTTTCTGAAAAATTTCAAACAGATAAAATCGGCTCAGTAGAATGGGCAATAAATTGGACCCCGTCACAGGATGGCTTTATTCAGTCTTATTGCAATACTGTTCCAACTCCGGAAGGCGGCACTCATGAAACTGGTTTTTGGTCAGCAATATTAAAAGGAATAAGATCATACGGCGATCTAGTAAATAATCGAAAAGCTCAAAATATTATTCGAGAAGATATTACAAATGGTGGATGCGCATTAGTAAGCTGTTTTATCAAAGAACCCGAATTTGTTGGACAGACTAAAGATAGATTAGCCACCGTCGAAGCTTCAAAATTAGTGGAAAGCTCTATTAGAGATCATTTTGACAATTGGTTAGCATCTGACAACAAAGCTGCAGGTGCAATATTAGATTACTTAATTTTAAGATCAGAAGAGCGGTTGCGAAGAAGGCAGGAAAAGGAAACCGCACGAAAATCAGCAACAAAGAAAATGAGACTCCCTGGCAAACTAGTTGACTGCTCTTCATCTAAACGAGACGGCACAGAACTATTTATAGTTGAAGGTGACAGCGCTGGAGGCTCTGCCAAAATGGCGAGAGATCGAAAAACTCAAGCTCTCCTTCCCTTGCGTGGGAAAATATTAAATGTCTTGGGTGCCGCATCATCAAAAATTGGAACAAATAATGAGATAAGTGATTTATGCCAAGCGCTGGGCGTTGGGATGGGTACTAAATTCAATATAGATGATCTCAGATACGAAAAAATAATTATAATGACTGATGCAGATGTAGATGGCGCCCACATAGCGAGCCTTTTAATGACATTTTTCTTCACTCAAATGAGACCAATCATTGATAAAGGTCATTTATTTTTAGCTTGCCCACCACTTTTTAGGTTAACTCAAGGAGCCAAACGTATTTATTGCATAGACGAAACCGAAAAGAATTTACACCTTGAAAACGGGTTAGGTGGGAAAGGTCGAATAGACGTTTCAAGGTTTAAAGGTCTAGGAGAAATGGATGCTAAAGACCTCAAAGAAACTACAATGGATATCAATTCCAGACAGTTAATTAAAGTTCACATTGATGATGAAGAGCCAGGAGAGACTAACATGCTCGTTGAGCAACTAATGGGGAAAAAACCAGAAGCCAGGTTCCAGTACATTCAGGAAAATGCACGTTTTGTAGAGGAACTTGACATATAATTAACTCAGGTAAGCGATAATACTTTTGTCCAAGTAGATTTGTCTATATTTACAGGGTCTTTGAGAACTTCAGCGGTACCTGGTAAACGTGCGCCCTCTTGCTCTTCAACTGCTATACTTAACCGCTTAATTCTCTCCCAAAATTGATCGCCAGAGAAAACAGATGGATCAATCAAAATATAAGTCTGTCCAAGATCATGAGGTGGCCCATCACGCTCTTTTAATCCCTTTACATCTAATGAATTAACCGAACCAGTCAAAGCAGCCGCCATAACCTCAACCATCAAACCAAATCCCCAACCTTTATAACCGCCTGTAGATAATAGTGAACCTTTTAAAGCTTCACTTGGGTCGGTCGTTGGATTTCCCTCAGAGTCTACAGCCCAGCCAAATGGGATTTCTTCGCCTGCAGCTTTTGCCTTTGTAATTTTACCTAATGCTACTGCGCTGGTAGACTGGTCGAATTGAAACTCAATACCTCCATTTTTATTAGGCACTGACATAGCTATAGGATTTGTACCCAGAACTGGCTTAATACCATTTGGAGGTGCGACTACTGACGATGCGTTCGCGAATCCAATACCAATAAAATTATTTTCAGCTATTTGCCTAGTAAAATATCCAAGTGAAGTACATGTGTGGGCTCGAGAAATTCCCAAAAGACAAATACCATTTTTCTGTACTTTATTTACGGCATACGGAAGACCTCTATGAAAAGCCGCCTGAGCAAAACCAAATTTTGCATCAACCAACACTGCTCCTGGCTTTGTCTCAATAATTTCAGGCTCAACATTGCCTTTCACTCTACCAGACGAAAGCTGATTACAATAACTTTCTAGATAATATAAGCCACAAATAAGGTTTCCGGTAGCTTCTGCCAGTCGAACCGCTTTTGAGACTTCTTTAGCAATCCAATCATGAGCACCATGTTTAACTAAGGCTTTAAATGTATTTTGCTCAATTTGAGCCAAACTAACAGTTATTTTCTGGTTTGTGTTAGTCATATTATCCTTCTTTCAAGTTTTTAGTTGACCTTTGTTTCAGATAGTTCCTCAAGTTTCAACCATTCATCTTCAATTAGAGTTAACTTATTTTGCAACAAAGTCAGGGCCTTGCTTAATTTCAAGAATCTTTTTTCATCCTTGGAATACAAATCTCCATCAGATAAAATTAACTCTAATTCTGAAATTTTTGCACTCAAACGCTCGATCTCTTCTGGAAGCTTTTGCAATCGATGGGACTGAGTAAAACTCAGGCCAATTCGAGAGTTTTGTTTATTTTGGTGACTCAAATTTTTCTTTGTTTTCGTGCGGGACTTATTATGATCAGATTTCTCAGAATCTTTAAGGAGAATATCTGACCAACCTCCGTTATATTCTCGAATTAAACCATCTCCTAGCATCACAAGAGTTTTTGTTGATACACGATTAATAAAATCTCTATCATGACTTACCAAGATTACTGTTCCCAAATACTCATCGAGCGCCGCCTGCAATAAATCCAGAGTTTCAAGATCAAAATCATTTGTCGGCTCATCTAAAACCAATAAATTACTTGATTTTGACAGAATCTTCGCAAGCATCAAACGAGCTTTTTCTCCTCCAGATAAGGCCCCTACTGGCATACGAGCTTGAATTTCCGAAAATAAAAATTCTTTTAAGTAACCCATAACATGTCGAGGGCGACCGCGAACCATGACTTGATCTGAGGCATTTGAAACATTTGTAATTGGATCGGATGTAAGATTTTCCCATAATGACAAATCATCATTCAAGATTTCTCTATTTTGGTCAAAAATAGCTGGATATAAATCTGTTCCCATTTTAACTTTTCCAGAGTCTGGTGGTACTTTGCCAGTTAACATATTTATTAAGGTCGACTTTCCAACACCATTTGAACCAACAATTGCGATTCTCTCTCCTCGAGCAACCTTTAAGGAAAACTTTCTTATTATTTCATTACCATCAAACGCCTTAGATATATCCTTTGCTTCAATAACTTTCTGCCCAGATTTTATATCAGTATCGATTTCAATTGACTTTAAGCTCTGTCTTTTTATCTTTTCAAATTTCGTTTCCCTTAAATTATGCAATGCTCTTAATCTACCCATGTTTCTTTTTCGTCGACCAGAAATACCCTCTACTGCCCAGCGAGCTTCAGCTTTTATTTTCATATCTAACTTGTGAGATTCTTGGTCCTCTTCTTTCCAAATTTTATCTCGCCAATCTTCAAAGGTAATAAATCCTAATTCTCGCTTTCTGACCACGGCTCGATCAACCCAAAAGGTTTGCTTAGTTAGATTATTTAAGAAAGTTCGGTCGTGACTGATAATCAAAAAAGAATACGTAGATGAAATCAATTTTCTCTCAAGCCATAATATTCCCTCAATATCCAAATGATTGGTAGGCTCATCTAACAATAATAAATCACTTTCTTCAGCAAACAACTTTACCAAGGAGGCTCGTCGTCGCTCACCACCGGAAGCATCCTGACATTTGATTTCAAGGGAGATACCAAGAGTTTCAGCATGATGCTCAACCTTGTAATAGTTAGACGGATCCAAACTAGAGACAGCAAAATCATATAAAGTAAGAAATTTATTTAAGTTGGGGTCTTGCTCCATATATCCAATCGCTGTGCCTTTTGAGACAACTCTGCTGCCACAATCGGCTTCTATTTGACCGGAAATAATTTTAAGAAGAGTTGATTTACCAGAACCATTACACCCAATTAAAGCTGCCCTATCCCCCTCCTTGATAAGCATATTTAAATTTAAAAATAACTCTTTATCCCCAAACTTCAAAGACATATCAGTTAACTGTAATAAAGGACTATTAACCATATGACTGGGTTACAAGCTGAATAAATTTATTTCAAGTATCACACAGATGGCAATCTTTTTTCTGCTAACTCCACCCAAAAGGAAGTTCCAAATGGAATTGCTTCATCATTAAAATCGTAACTTGGATGGTGAAGTGAAGCTGTATCTCCGTTACCTACCCTTATATACGCACCCGGTCGTTCTTCCAACATATAGCTAAAATCTTCAGCACCCATAACCTGCTCAGCATTATTATCAATATTTATATCTCCAGCGACTTCTTTGGCAACATCTACCATATAACTTGTCTCTTTCTCAGAATTAACCATAACAGGATATCCTCGTTTGTAATCAAGAGTTGCCTTAGCATCATACGTTAAAGCTGTACTTTCAACTATTTTTCGAATTTTCATTTCAGCCATATCTCTAACCTCATTTGAAAGAGTTCTAACTGTACCTCGAAGTTGAACTGTCTGAGGTATCACGTTATAAGAATTACTCTCAGTTTGAAAACTAGTTACTGAAATCACTAAGGATTCCAATGGATCCATATTACGCGAAGCAATTGATTGCAGAGCAACAACAATTTGAGAACCTACAAGCGTTGAATCAACTGTCTCTTGAGGTCGAGCAGCATGTCCACCTATACCTTCAATATCTAAAGTGAATTGATCTGCAGAGGCAAAAAACGCACCAGGCCTAATATTAAATTTCCCGATTGGCAAGCCTGGGGCATTATGCATTCCATAAACCTCATTAACACCAAATTCAGACATTAAACCATCATCGCACATTTCTTTAGCACCAGCACCGCCTTCCTCGGCAGGTTGAAATATCACAATCACAGTGCCATCAAAATTTCTCGTTTCAGCTAAATATTTTGCAGCACCTAACAGCATAGCTGTATGACCATCATGTCCACACGCATGCATCTTTCCAGCATGTTTTGAAACATAGCTTAAATTTGTTTTCTCTTGAATAGGAAGAGCATCCATATCAGCCCTTAAACCTATCACCTTATTCTTGGTGTTTATTTTCCCTTTAATAACGCCAACCACTCCAGTTCTTCCGATACCAGTTTTAACAGTATCACAACCAAACGAAGTCAATTTTTCACTAACAATTTTCGAAGTACGATGTGTATCATACAACAACTCCGGGTTCTCATGAAAATCACGGCGCCATTCAGTTATTTCTGAATGCATATCAACAATTCTATTTCTGACTGGCATGACTAAATCTTAACCTGCTGCTAAATCGTCAATTAATCTATCAAGAAATGCTTCTCCGGCTTGGAACTGCTTAACTGTAATAAATTCATTAGGTTGATGAGCCTGAGCTATATCTCCTGGACCACAGATAATTGAAGAATAACCCTCTGCTTGAAACTGACCTGCCTCAGTTCCATAAGAAACCACATGCTGTCCGTTATCCCCAGTCAATTTTCGAACCAAAGCTTCAGCAACACCGTTTTCTTCAGGCCTCAATCCAGGCACACCGTAACCGGCTTCCAAGTTAATAAAACAATCCGAATTTATAGCTTGCATCTCCGCCTCAACCTCACGCACTTTTTTAGTGTAAGCCGCTTGCCAATCTTTTGCATCCTCTGAAGGAATACACCGAAATCCCATTATGAAATAACAATCTTTTGCTGTAATATTGTTTGCTGTACCACCTTCGATCGTACCGACATGAACGGTTGTGTATGGAGGGACAAACATTTTTGTGGCATCACTACTTTCTTTAGAGGCATTTATAATGTTCATTTCATTAGCCCACTCGATGAGTTTTGCCGCCTCATGAATTGCACTAACGCCAATATGTTGAAGGGAAGAATGTACTTCAAAACCTCTTACATGTGTTTTTATGCCCAACCCACCTTTATGACCAGAAACAGCTTTCATCATCGATGGTTCACCAATAATTGCAGCAGAAGCCTTTGGCATTAATTTTGCCATCTCTGCAGCCATAAATGGAGCTCCTATGCAGCCAACCTCTTCATCATAAGACAATGCTATTTGAATGGGTCGTTTAATTCCTTTTTTTAAAGCTTTTGGGATAGTCGCCAAGGCTAATGCGTCAAATCCTTTCATGTCACATGTACCCCGTCCAAAATACTTGCCATCTTTTTCAACAACAGAAAATGGATCCGTATCCCAATCCTGACCCACTACTGGCACAACATCTGTATGACCAGACAGAATAACACCCCCATCTACCATAGGTCCAACATTTGCATATAAATTTGCCTTGGTTTTATCGGGGTTGTAAACACGTTTGGATCCAATGCCGTGATAATCCAAGTAATCTTCAACCCATGATATCAACTCAAGATTACTTTCAGAGCTTACAGTTGGAAAAGAAATCAATTTATCCATAATTTCTCTAGCAGTTAAATCAAATGACATTTAGGTCTCCTAACAATAGTTCGTCTTTAAATCATAGAATGTAAAAATACTAATAACCGCTATCAGTGGTTAAAACAAAGTGATCTGGCGAGACCTCTTTATATTCTGAATTCTCCGGATTGTACCCTTTTGGATGAATTGGTGAAGGAATCGGTTTAAAATTCAGATCTTTTTCTTTTTTACGTTTACGTGGATCGGCTATTGGAACCGCTTTCAATAAGGCTTTAGTGTAATCATGCTGCGGGTTCTCAAACACAGCTGACCTCGAACCAATCTCAACGATTCGCCCCAAATACATCACGCCCACTCTATGACTAACTCTCTCAACAACAGCCATATCATGGCTGATAAATAAAAAGGATAACCCCAATTCTGATTGCAACTCCATCATCAGATTTAAGACTTGCGCCTGAACTGAGACGTCTAAAGCAGACACTGCCTCGTCAGCAATAATTAATTTTGGGTTTAAAGCTAAAGCCCTTGCAATGGCTACGCGCTGCCGTTGCCCACCTGATAATTCATGGGGAAATCTTCTCATAAAACTTCGTGGCAACTCAACTCGATCAAAAAGCATTTCTATTCGCTTGTTAATATCTTCATTTATTAACGTTTTATAATTTCGCAGAGGTTCCGCCACCTGATCAAATAGCTGCATTTGTGGATTTAACGATGCGAATGGATCTTGAAAAATCATTTGAATATTAAGTCGCGCTTCCTGCATTGACTTTGCAGAAAGCTCTAAAATGTTTTGCCCATCAAGATTAACTGAACCAGCTAGTGGCTCAACCAAGCGTATTAAAGCTCTGCCAGCTGTAGATTTTCCACAGCCTGACTCTCCAACCAAAGATAAAGTTTGACCTTTCTTAATATCAAAAGAGATATCTTCCACCGCATGAACATATGCAATTGTCCTTCTGAACAAACCACCTTTAACAGGAAACCTAGCCGTAAGATTCTTCACAGTTAGTATTGGCTCATCCGTATCTTTGATTGGAACTATAGCATCATTTTCTGTGCCTAAAAGACGCATGGGCTCTGGATATGATTTCCCTTTCATCTCTCCTAATTTAGGAACAGCTGCGAGCAAAGCCTGCGT
>TARA_B110000003_G_scaffold56929_1_pt1 | contig 12010 bp, 8 predicted proteins | sample TARA_B110000003 | Tara Oceans TARA_B110000003 (sample SAMEA4396424) | marine metagenome | biome: Westerlies Biome; feature: [SRF] surface water layer (ENVO:00010504); material: water (ENVO:00002006), including particulate matter (ENVO:01000060) such as... | depth 5 m
CCCGGTTACCTGAAAAACTATTAAAGGATATTTCTGGTAAACCCCTGATTATAAGAACTTATGAATCTGCTATCGGCTCTCAATTATTTAACGATGTAGTTGTTGTTACCAATAATAAACTAATAGAAAATGAATTAATAAGATATTCAGTCAATTATATCTTTAAGGATAAAGAATATGAAACAGGTACAGATAGGATTGCTGATGTTTCGAGTGAAATTGATTCTGAAATAATAATTAATATACAAGGAGATGAACCTTTTATAAACACTAAAACTCTTAAATTGATTATTGATAAATTTTCAACTGACCGATCAAATAAAATTAATGTCATTTCTGTAATGACTAGCCTTTTTGAAAAAAATGAAATTGAAAATTTAAACAATGTGAAGGTTGTTGTAGACAATCAAGAAAATGCAATTTATTTTTCAAGACACCCTATACCATTTATTAGGGATAACTCGACTGTTGACTTCTATAAACATGTTGGTGTTTATGCATTTAGAAAAAGTTTTTTGATGAAATTCTCAAAATATAAAATTGGGCCATTAGAAAAAGCTGAAAAAATTGAAGCCCTTCGAATGCTGGAAAACGGAATAGATATTAAAATGATCAAATCTACCGAAAATTTTGTGGGGGTAGATACAATTGAAGACTTGGAAAAGGCTAGAAAAATATATAATGAAAAAAATATTATCTAATTTATTCTTACTCTATTTAGTAGGATGGAAAATAAAAGGAAATAGGAATCTTTCCAGGGATAAAATAAAAAAGGCTGTGTTAATCTCAGCGCCACACACTCATTGGTTTGATCTTTTTCTTGGTTTACTGGTTAAAGGATCTGTTGGGTTTAAATCTAATTTTTTAGCTAAAAAGGAGCTATTTGTTTTTCCTATATCTCTTTTTTTAAGATTTTGGGGTGGAATACCTGTTGACAGATCATCAAAAAATAACCTTGTGCAACAAATTGTAAATATATTTGACAATAAGAAAGAATTTAGAATCTCATTATCTCCAGAGGGAACCAGACAAAAGGTTGAAAAATTTAAAACAGGTTTCTATTTTATTGCTAAAGCAGCTAAAGTCCCAATAATAATGATAACAATGGACTATGAAAATAAGACCAGCCTGATTTCGGAACCTTTTTATCCATCAGATAATAAGCAGAAGGATTTTATTCAAATTGAGAAATTTTTTAGTGGTGTAGTTGGTAAAATAAAGGAAAATAGCTTCCGTATCGATTAAACTATCTCATATTGTGATAAACACTCTGAACATCATCATCATTCTCAATCTTCTCTAACAGCTTATCTATCTCAATTTTTTCAATTTCGCAAACATCTTTAAAGTTATTAGGTATTCGGTCAAAACCTGATGAAATAATCTCATGGTTCAATTTTTCTAATATTTTTTGCATTTCACCAAAACAATCAAAAGATGCATAAATCAAAATAAAATCTTCGTCGGTGAATAGTTCCTCAGCGCCATAATCTATTAAAATAAGTTCTAGTTCTTCAATATTGATATCTGTATTACTTATTTTAAAATTACACGTGTGATCAAAGATAAAAGATACAGAACCAGAGGTTCCTAAATTTCCTTTATGTTTATTGAAATAGCTCCTAATATTAGCAACCGTTCTCGTGTTATTATCGGTAGCTGTTTCAACTAAAATTGCCACACCATGTGGTCCGTATCCCTCAAACAGAACTTCTTTGTATTCTCCGAGAGATTTATCAGAAGCTCTCTTTATAGCCCTTTCAACATTCTCCTTGGGCATATTAACAGATTTAGCATTTTGAATAACCGCACGAAGTTTTGAATTTGCATCAGGATCTGCCCCACCTTCTTTAACAGCCATGACAATATCCTTACCAATCCTGGTAAAAGCTTTACTCATTGCAGACCATCTTTTCATTTTTCTAGCCTTTCTAAATTCAAATGCTCTTCCCATGCTATTTAAAAGGTGTTTTAACGATGATAGCTTTTTTTATATTTTTTCTAATTTTAATATATATATCTGTGTCTATTTTTTCAAATCCGCTTTTGACATATCCAAGACCGATACCAAAACCCAAAGAAGGCGACATTGTGCCAGAGGTAACTTTTCCAATTATTTCATTTTTAGAGTTTAATATTTCATAATCTTTTCTTGGGATAGCCTTCTCTAGCATTTTAAAGCCAATAAGTTTTTTACTAACACCATTTTCTTTTTGATTTTTAAATAACTCAGACGATGTAAAAACTTTATCAGTCTTTGTTATCCATGATAATCCGGCTTCGATCGGGGATGATTCATCATCAATATCATTTCCATACAAGCAAAAACCCATTTCTAATCTTAATGTATCTCGGGCAGCTAAACCAATCGCTTTAATATTATAATTTTCACCGACCTTAAAAATTTTATCCCATAAATCTGAAGCTTTTTCATTTTTACAATAGATTTCAAAACCTCCACACCCTGTATATCCTGTGTTGGAAATTATCAGACCATCTGAAAAAATAAAATTGTAATATTTAATGGTATTCATGTCAAAATCAAATATTGACTGTAAAACATTTATTGACTTAGGACCTTGAACTGAAATCAAAGAATAGTCGTTAGAAACGTTGATCATTTGAACATCAAACACATTTTTTTTATTCAGAAAATCCCAGTCCTTTTTAATATTAGATGCATTTACCACTAACATAAACCTATCGGATTCAAGTTTATATAAAATCAAATCGTCTACAATACCTCCAGTTTCATTTGGGATACAATTGTATTGTGCTTGTCCCTTTTTAAGAGTGCTTACGTCATTGCTAAGTACACTTTGTAAAAAATCTTCAGTTTTATCACCGAACACATAGAACTCACCCATATGTGAAACATCGAAAACCCCAACATTTTCCTTAACACAAAGATGCTCTGCTACAACTCCTTCATATTGTACAGGCATTAAATAACCAGCAAATTCTATCATTTTTGCATTTAACCCTGTATGCTTCTCGTATAATGCTGTTTTCATCATTTTAAATAAAAATTTAGTAAATTAAATTCCACTTGTTCAATAATATTTTTTGTGTGAAAACAAATTTAACTATTTTTAGTTCATAATTATTTTAAATGACCAACTACATAATTGACGCAAAAAATATTTCTTTAAGTGAAATTTTCGAAATAGTTGAAAACAAGAAAAAAATATCTCTTTCAAGCTTGGTTATTTCCAATATTAATAAATCTAGAGAGTTTTTAGAAAAAAGGATAAAATCATCAAAAAAACCAATGTATGGAATCAACACTGGTTTTGGAGACCTGCATAATGTTGAAATTAATAATACTGATTTAAATGAATTACAAAGTAATCTAATCCGGTCACATGCCTGTGGCACAGGGACCAAAGTGGAATCTGGTATAGTTAAAATGATGATGCTACTCAAAATTATATCATTATCCAAAGGCTATAGCGGAATAAAATTAAAAACTGTCGAAAGATTGATTCATTTTTACAACAATAATATATGCCCAGTCGTATATAAATATGGATCTTTAGGAGCATCAGGAGATTTATCTCCATTATCTCATATGTCTTTATCTCTAATAGGTGAGGGGGAAGTTGAGTATAATGGCGAACTAATTAAATCTAAAAAGGTTCTTGAAATTTACCAATTAGATAAGATAATTCTTGAGTCAAAAGAAGGTTTAGCACTAATCAATGGTACACAATTTATGCTTTCATCGTTTGTTAATTCCTTATTTGATGCTTATAGAATTTCTTATTTTTCAGACAAAATTGCCAGTCTCTCACTTGATGCTTATAAATGTGATTTGTCACCGTTTGACGAATCCATCTCTAACATAAGACCTTATAATGGTCATAGAAGTGTTTCTAAAAGAATTTTAAGCTTTTTAAAGGATAGTGAAATACACAATATAGACAAACAAGATGTTCAAGATCCTTATTCATTTAGGTGTATACCACAAGTACATGGGGCATCATTAGATTCAATTGATTATTGCGCAACCGTTATTGAAACCGAGATCAATTCTGTTACCGATAACCCATTAATATTTCCCGAAGATGACAAAATAATTTCCGGAGGAAATTTCCATGGTCAACCGTTAGCCTTAGCAATTGATTTTTTAAAAATTTCACTTTCAGAATTCGGAAGTATTTCAGAAAGAAGAATCTTTAATTTAATGTCTGGTAAAAGAGATTTACCCCCTTTTTTAATAAATAATCCGGGCTTAAATTCCGGTTTAATGATAGTGCAATACACTGCAGCCAGCCTTGTAAGTGCAAACAAACAGCTTTCTACACCTTCTAGTATTGATTCTATAACTTCATCTAACGGACAGGAAGATCATGTAAGTATGGGTGCCAATGGGGCTAACCAGCTTAGAGAAATTTGCAAAAATATTTATGATATTCTTTCGATAGAATTAATTTCAGCTGCACAAGCCAAAGAATTTAACAACCATAAATTATCAAAAAACCTTAATAAATTTATAGATGAGCTTAGGTTGATAACACCTTTTATTTCTCAAGATCAGATTATGTACAAGGAAATTAAAAAAGTTAATGAGTTTCTGAAATCCTATAAAATTGAAAAGCTATTTCTTTGAGATTTTAGATTCTTTGGTATTCTTGATTTTTAATGTAAGCTCGGTCTTTTTAGCTAAATGATCAATATAGATTGTATCACCACCGTTAATTGAAGAATTTAAAATTTCTGTTGCGATTAGATCTTCAACATGTTTTTGAATGGTTCTTTTTAATGGTCTAGCCCCATATTTTTTATCATAACCATTTACACATAAAAAATCTTTGGCTTTTTTAGTTAGCTTAATTTTATAGCCTAATTCATTAATTCTATTATATAACTTTTCTAACTCAATTTCTATAATTAAATGTATGTCTTTTTCAGAAAGTGAATTAAAAATTATAACCTCATCAATTCTGTTTAAAAACTCAGGAGCAAACTTTTTACGAAGGGAGTTCATAATTGTTTTCTGTGTAAATGAATCTTCCTGGGATTTTCTTGCTGTTGTGCCAAAACCAACTCCAGATCCAAAATCTTGAATTTTCTTAACCCCAATATTTGATGTCATAATGATAACACAGTTAGTAAAATCAATCTTTCTTCCAACACTATCTGTTAAAAAACCGTCATCTAATACCTGCAGGAGCATATTGAACACATCAGGATGTGCTTTTTCAATCTCATCCAATAAAACAACTGCATAAGGCTTTCTTCGAATTTTCTCGGTTAGTTGACCACCGTCTTCATAACCAACATATCCTGGAGGTGCTCCAATTAATCTTGAAATAGCAAATTTCTCCATGTATTCACTCATATCAACCCTTATTAGAGAATCTTCAGATTCAAATAATTCTCGGGCTAAAGTTTTTGCTAACTGTGTTTTACCGACTCCAGTTTGTCCAAGAAAAATAAATGAACCTATTGGTTTTTTAGGATCTTTTAATCCTGCTCTATTTCTTTGAATTGATTTGACAACCTTGGCAATAGCTTTATCTTGACCAATAATACTTTTTTTAACAATCGATGTAAGATTAGATAATTTATTACTTTCTGATTGTTTTAATTTATTTAAAGGAATACCTGTCATCATAGAGACTACATCTGCTATGCTTTCTTTATTCACTATTTCTTTATTCTTTTTACACTCTTCTTCCCATAAGGACTGTGCGGAACTTAATTTTGTCTCTAAAATCTTTTCTTTATCTCTGAAACTCGCAGCTTGTTCATATTTTTGATTTTTTACGGCTAGATTTTTTTCATTTTTAACAATATCCATTTCAGATTCTAGATCAGTAATGTGTAATGGCACATCAAGATTTGTTAAGTGAACTCTTGAACCAGCTTCATCTAATGCATCAATTGCCTTGTCTGGAAGATGTCTGTCTGTCATGTATCTAGATGTAAGTTTTACACAAGCATGTAGGGCTTCGTCCGTATAAATCACATTGTGATGATCTTCGTATTTATCTTTTATATTTTTGAGTATTTCTAGAGTTTCTTCTTCGTTTGTTTGTTCAACTATTATCTTTTGGAATCTTCTTTCTAAAGCACCATCTTTTTCGATTGAATTTCTATATTCATCTAATGTAGTAGCTCCAATACACTGAATAGTTCCTCTTGCTAATGCAGGCTTAAACATATTTGATGCATCTAAACTTCCTGTAGCTCCACCGGCTCCAACAATTGTATGGATTTCATCAATAAAAAGAATTACGTCTGAATTTTTTTCAAGCTCATTCATTACCGCTTTCATTCTTTCTTCAAACTGCCCTCTGTATTTTGTCCCGGCAACAAGACTAGCCAAATCAAGAGAAATAATTCTCTTATTAAATAACACTCTAGACACCTTCTTTTTGATAATTCTAATTGCTAAACCTTCAGCAATTGCGGACTTACCAACTCCAGGTTCACCAATCAAAAGCGGATTGTTTTTCTTTCTTCTGCTCAAAATTTGTGACACTCTCTGAATTTCAGTTTCTCTTCCAATTATAGGATCTAACTCATCGTTTTCAGCCATTGATGTCAAGTCTTTTCCAAAATTATCTAGTACTGGAGTTTTAGATTTTTTTGATGACTTTGATTTTGTTGTTAATTTGGTTGATTTAATATCTTCTAAATCACTGGATTCTGAATTTTCACTATCATTTTCTTGTAAAAACTCATCTTTTCCTATTATAGATTTATACTCGTCTTTAACAATATTATAACTAATTTCCATATTGTTAAATATCTTAGCTGTAGGGTCATTTTCATTCCTCAAAATACATAGAAGTAAATGAGCAGTGTTAATAATCGAACTTTGGAATAATTTTGCCTCTAAAAAAGTAGTTTTTAATGCACGTTCAGCTTGTCTAGTAAGGTGTAAATTTTTTTTAGTTGATTCTTTTGAATCATTATCAAAATTAATTGGGTTTAACGATTCAACCTTTCTTCTAAGCTCATTTAAGTCAATTCCTAAAAAATTGAGTATATCAATTGCTTTACCTTCACCATTTCGAATTATCCCAAGAACTAAATGTTCAGTACCAATAAAGTCGTGACCAAGTCTTAGAGCTTCTTCTTTGCTAAACGTTATTACGTCCTTAACTCTTGGTGAAAAATTATCGTCCATATAAAAACAATTTGTATAAAAATAATCATAAAGATTTTTTTAAACAACACTATTAGTATTTAAAATTTATTGAATAATAATTGTTAATAAATTATCAATTTTAACAATCAATTAACCCAATAATAATTTTATCAAATTATTATATTTGCTAACTACTATTTATATGATATAATTAAACTAATTTTTTATTATGAATGACGGGGAAAAGTTAATACCAATTAATATTGAAGATGAAATGAAATCAGCTTACATTGATTACTCAATGTCAGTTATAGTTTCAAGAGCTCTTCCAGACGTTAGAGACGGTTTAAAGCCCGTACATAGAAGGGTGTTGTACGGAATGCATGATTTAGGTGTAAAAGCTTCCTCAGCACACAAAAAATCTGCTAGAATTGTGGGTGAGGTAATGGGTAAATATCATCCGCACGGAGATTCTGCAATTTATGACACAATGGTCAGAATGGCTCAAGAGTGGAGTCTAAGATATATGCTTGTTGACGGTCAGGGTAATTTTGGATCAGTTGACGGGGATAGCCCTGCTGCGATGAGATATACTGAAGCTAGAATGCAAAAGATTTCGGAAGAAATGCTTTCTGATATTGAAAAAGACACGGTTGATTATAAGTTAAATTTTGACGATACATTAAAAGAACCAACAGTATTACCAACAAAAATTCCTGCTTTATTGGTAAATGGTGCCTCTGGAATTGCAGTTGGTATGGCTACAAACATACCACCTCATAACCTAACTGAAGTTATTAACGGCACTTTAGAATACATAAAAGATAATTCAATTGATATTGATGGTTTAATGCAATATATAAAAGCTCCAGATTTTCCAACCGGTGGAATAATTCACGGATATGACGGGGTTAAAGATGCTTTTCATACAGGCAGAGGCAAGGTTGTTATTAGAGGTAAAGCAGAAATAGAAGAGGTTAACGGTAAAGAATCTATTATTGTTACTGAAATTCCATATCAGGTTAACAAGGCAGATATGATTAAGAAAATTGCTGATTTGGTTAACGATAAAAAACTTGAAGGTATTTCAACCATAAGAGATGAGTCAGATCGAAATGGAATGCGTATTGTTTTTGTACTTAAGAGAGATGCCATACCAAATATAGTAGTCAATAAATTATATAAATACAGCCAGTTACAATCATCGTTTAGTGTAAATACCATTGCGCTTGTCAAGGGGAGACCTCAAATGCTCAATCTTAAAGAAATGATCAAGCATTTTGTTGATCACAGACACGATGTAGTAGTTCGAAGAACAAAATATGAACTTAAGAAGGCTGAGGATAGATGTCATATTTTAGAAGGTTTAATTATAGCTTCAGATAATATTGACGAAGTAATAGCTTTGATCAAAGCATCGAAAAATGCTGAGGATGCTAGAAATAATTTGATAAAGAAATTCAAACTTTCTGATGTTCAAGCCAAGGCTATTGTTGAAATGAGATTGAGGCAATTAACAGGCTTAGAGCAAGATAAACTAAGAAGTGAGTATGAGGAAATCAAAAAGTTAATTGAGGACTTAAAGGATATTCTCGAAAATGAACCTAGAAGAATGAATATAATTTCAGATGAACTTTCTGAGATTAAAGAAAAATACGGAGATGAAAGAAGATCAATTATCGAGTACTCGGGTGGCGATCTTTCCATTGAAGACATGATCCCAGATGAAAAAGTTGTTATCACTATTTCTCATGCTGGCTATATCAAAAGAACTTCCTTGGACGAATACAAAGTTCAAAATAGGGGCGGAGTAGGTCAAAAAGCATCAACGACCAGAAATGAAGATTTTCTTGAGGATATATTTATCGGAACCAACCATCAATATATGTTATTTTTCACCCAAAAAGGAAAGTGTTTTTGGATGAGAGTTTATGAAATTCCTGAAGGTAGTAGAACATCCAAAGGACGTGCTATTCAAAATTTAATAAATATTGAACAAGATGATAAGGTCAAGGCTTTTATTTGTACTAAAGATTTAAAAGATGATGAATATATAAACAATCATTATGTAATTATGGCTACCAAAAAAGGTCAGGTAAAAAAAACTTCACTAGAACAATATTCCAGACCCAGGGTCAATGGAATTAACGCTATTACGATTAAAGAAAATGATGAATTATTAGAGGCGAAACTTACTGACGGTAATAGCCAGGTAATGCTTGCTTTAAAATCTGGCAAGGCTATCAGGTTTGAAGAAGCTAAAACTAGACCAATGGGAAGAAATGCATCAGGTGTAAGAGGTATAAGACTACAGCATGAAAAAGACGAAGTTATTGGTATGGTAGCGGTTAATGACATGGAAAGTAATATTTTAGTAGTTTCCTCAAACGGCTATGGAAAAAGATCTAGATTAGACGATTACCGAATAACCAATCGTGGAGGTAAAGGGGTTAAAACAATCTCTATTACCGAAAAAACAGGTGATCTGGTTGCCATTAAGAATGTTGATGATACAAATGGTTTAATGATTATTAATAAGTCTGGAATTGCGATAAGAATGGCTGTTAAAAACCTGAGAGTAATGGGTAGAGCTACCCAAGGTGTAAAACTTATTAATTTAAAACAAGGGGATTCGATAGCAGCTGTTGCAAAAGTTGTACATGAAGATGAAGATGATCAAGGAGTAAATGAAGTTGATCAGGAAAATATGGATAATAATATAGAAAATAATTCAAATATAGAATAATGAAAAAATTAATTTTAATTCTGATTACTGTTTTTGTTTCGCAAGTAATATTTTCACAGAAAAAGGAGCTTAAATCTGTTGATAAATTGATTAAATCCAATGACTTCATAGCTGCATCAAGTTTACTAGAATCAATTCAAGAAATTATTGATTCATCTGACGAAAAGACTAAGGCAAAATTCTACTATTTAAACGGACTTTCTAAATATCAAAATGGAGATGCTTCATTTGAGAATAAAATTTCAAGTATTGAAAGTTTTAATCTTGTTAAAAGTATTGAGCAAGATGGTTCAAAAATATACACAGAAAAAGTTGAGAATATCTTAACAAATTTATTTAACTCTTTCGTTAATGATTCAAGATCAGCATTAGAGGAAAAAAACTATGATTTGTCATATAAAAGTTTAGAGGCTGCATACACTGTTTCAAAAAAGGATACTTTATACCTTTACAACGCAGCGTTAGTAGCAACCGAAGCTAAATCATACGATGTTGCTCTTGACTTTTATGAAGAATTAATTAGATTAGGTTACACTGGGATTTCGATTAATTATTACGCTACAGAAAAAGAATCAGGTAAAGAACAAGTTTTTCAAGACATGAAATCTAGAGACTTTTCGGTTGATGTTCTTACTACACATATTTCTCCGAGAGATGAAATGGCAGAATCTGTTGAAATTAATATTTTAAGGTCAATAGCTGCAATATACAGATCAAAGGAAAACTTTGATAAATCATTAGAATTTTTAGAGAGAGCAAAAGCAATAAACTCGTCAGATATAAATTTGATTTTATTAGAATCCAATATAAGATGGGAAATGGGCGAAGTGGACATGTATCAATCCCTTATTTCTAAAGCATTAGAAATTGAACCTAATAATGTAGATTTGATCTTTAACCTCGGAGTTGTAAATGCTGATAAAGGCAATACTGAAGCTGCAATCGAATACTATGACAAAGCTATCGAAATGGATCCAACCTACACGAAGGCTTATTTAAACGCAGCGGCTCTTACTTTAGAAAAGGAGGGAGCTATCATTGAAGAAATGAATTCTTTAGGAATGTCAACAGCAGATTATAACAGATATGATGAGCTTAAAATAGATAGAGAAAATTTATATAAAAGCGCCATACCTTATCTCGAAAAAGTTTACGAATTAGAAAATAATAATCTAAACGCGGTTAGAACTTTAAAAAATATTTTTTCTGCTATTGGTGATATAGAGTCGGAAAATAAGTATAAAGAAATAGCAGCTGAGCTAGAAGTTCAGTAGTTAAATAATTTTCTTAATATACCGTAAAGAGTGAGTGTGTTTGTTAAGGTCATTATTATAAATTCCACTGTGATCAATTCTATCTATTCTAACCTTTCCACTCGCATGTATAATATGGTTGTTTTTTAAAATTATCCCAACATGTATTATTTCATCATTTTCATTATTAAAGAATGCTAAGTCGCCTGGCTCTGATTCTTCTATAAAACTTAGTGTTTCCCCCTGAGTTGCTTGATCTTTAGCATCTCTAAAAAGTGAATATCCATTAATTTTATATACCATTTGAGTAAAACCAGAACAATCAATACCAAATGGGGTTTTTCCTCCCCATAAATATGGAGAATTTAAAAAAGAATGCGCGATATTAACTATCGAGTATCTGTCCTTTTTACCCGAAATTTTTTTTCCATCAAAACTATGATTCATTAAAGATGTATTAGAAATATCAGAACCTATCGGGATGGTAAATAACTCTTTTTCATTGTTTTCAATAAATTCAACTAAATCTAAACTGTAAATAGGTTTATTTAAAATTAGCTTGTTGATATCCTCAACCTTAAAATATTGTTTGTTGTCAATCCAACCGGTATAGTCATCGTACATTGACTTAATTTTAATCCATTTTTCTTTTTCTTCAAGTACCTCAAACACATCTCCATAAATAAGCTGATTAATCATTTCAGATTTATCACAATTTAAAATACGTACAGGAATAATACTTAAATTACAGATACCGTAAATCATTGTCAACTATATTTTAATCAGTACTGAAGAAGCACCTCCACCGCCATTACAAATAGCAGCAATTCCATTTTTCTTTTTAAGCCTGTGAAGATTATATATTAATGTGGTTAATATTCTAGCCCCAGAGCATCCTAGAGGATGACC
>TARA_B110000003_G_scaffold21039_1_pt1 | contig 11990 bp, 12 predicted proteins | sample TARA_B110000003 | Tara Oceans TARA_B110000003 (sample SAMEA4396424) | marine metagenome | biome: Westerlies Biome; feature: [SRF] surface water layer (ENVO:00010504); material: water (ENVO:00002006), including particulate matter (ENVO:01000060) such as... | depth 5 m
TAGTTCACTTGAACGGACTTGGGATCAATTTACAAATAGCGCTATACTCTTTGCGTTACAGCTAATTACTCCAACGTCGAGATATGAAAATGATCGAATACCATAACCCGGAGGCATCTGTCGGTATCGAAATGACACCCTACGCGCTATCCGCCGTCATTCAAGGTGCCAACGCTATCAATGTCGGATTCCTAGCGAACGGTTTTCCAGACTCTGAAAAATTTTTGCAGGCGCTAGAAGAAGCCATGCAAAAACTCGAACCTGGCATCGAGGTATATTCTTACAATAAAGGGAACGCCTCCATGCCGGCGAGCGAAGAGCTCCTTAGCACTATTACTCAGGAGTGCCATGCGGTCGTTGCCGCCTACGGGCATTGAGGCTCCTGTACTACTGGCACCGTGCGTGACGGTATTAATATAGCAAAACTTGGCATCCCTGCGGTATCGCTAGTCACTGAGGAGTTCTGGCCTCAAGGTGACTTCGTTGCTGAATCACTGGGTATGCCGGAGATTCCTAGAGTTCAACTGCCGCATCCCATTGCTGGCACGAGCACCCAAAACATTAAGCAAGTGGCCGCTGAAATTGCCCCCGCAGTGATCAAAGCGCTAGAGGCAAATAATGACTGAACTACTGAACGCCTCTGACGAGGCGGAAGCGCTAGAGGACTTGCATCGGAGAGGGCTCACCGATGGTTTGCCGGTGATCATCCCGACACCCGCGCGGGTCACTCGCATGGTTCTGGCCTCTGGCTTTGACGCTGATATGGTTTTGGGCACGATGGGCCCGGGACATGGGATTGCTACCATTGAAAAAGTTGCAGTCGCCGCCGTGATGTCAGGTTGCCTGCCAGACTACATGCCAGTGGTGCTGGCAGCGGTAAAAGCGGTCATTGATCCGATCTTTGACTTAACGGAAATGCAGGCAACGACGCATTGCACTGCGCCGCTGATTATTGTCAATGGTCCCGCAAGGCATACCTGTGGTCCTATTTCGTCTGGTTACGGCGCACTTGGGCCCGGACACAGGGCAAACGCCTCTATTGGTCGTGCATTGAGACTAGCCATGATCAACATAGGCGGTGGCCGGCCTGGGACCTCCGATATGGCGTTGCTCGGTCATCCGGGGAAATTCACCTTCTGCTTAGCTGAAGATGAGGAAAACAGCCCATTCCCACCCATGCATATAGACCTTGGCTTTGGGGCTGATGACAGTGTCGTTACCGTTATTGGCGCGGAGGCTCCCCACTCGGTGATTTTCAGTGGCGATGGCGACGACCCTGAGTCTTACAAATCGCTTCTCAACATGCTGGCCATTGGCATCGCCAATGCCGGAACCAATAACGCCATACTTACCGGTGGCACGGCAACGATCGTCTTAAACCCCGAACATGCTGCCATCTTGGATCAAGCAGGCCTGACGCGGCAGGATATTGCTGAGGGCATTTACCAGCGATCCAGCATGACAGAAAAAGAAATCAGCAGACTCGCACCGGGATTCGCGCGCAAAGATTCGGGCAATAGGGATGCCTTCAAAGGGCCCGAACAACTATTGATATTGATGTCGGGGGGAAGCGGGCTTTACTCCATGGTTATGCCCTCGTGGTGCGCTGGCGCTCACAAAAACTCGGCCTCCTCCGTAAAAGTCGAGTCAGAGTTTTTCTGCGAAGTGCCTGGACTTGCTGCCCAGACAATATAACTTCTTATCAGTGAGAGTGAGACAGGCGCTTGTCTCACTCTTAACGCCCTCTTAATATCCGGCCTCACGATTCGTACGTTAGGGTACTAACTTCCCAGAGCGGTGAACTGGCCCATTTGCAGGGCTGATCCATAGCCTCCGTCTACCAATAAATTCACGCCGTTGACATAACTGGCAAGATCCGACGCTAGAAATAGCAGCGCCTTCGCCTGATCTTCCGCAGTGGCGACGCGACCTGCTCCGGTTTCAATCGCCCAATCAATCCGTTCATCCGTCATGGTTTCACGGAACGCCGGCAACAACGGTGTATCAACCGGTGATGGACAAACGCTGTTCATTCGAAGACCCTGAGCAGTCGCCGCCTTTGCCATTTGCATGGTATATACCTGAACGCATTCTTTCGAGAAGAAATAACCATCTGCAATTAGCTCAGCCTGATCAGCAACCCAAGCAACACCTTCATCCCAACTGCTGATCGCCAACAGCGCATTAATTTCAATGAGATGTTCTGCCCAACGATTACCAGCGACCGAAGCCGTATTCACAATTGAACCCCCAGATTGCATTTTCGGCATCAAACCTTCCGTTAAACGCTTAAGGCCCAGCATGTTGATACGCATCACAACATCCGCCGGCATGGTCGCGGCTACGCCCGCGTTGTTAAACAAGATGTCCACCGGCGGTTTATCGTCGGCGGTAATAGTGGCCACAGCGTTATCAATGGATACAGGATTACCCATATCAGTTTCGATAAACGCGTCAATAGGGGTTTCCGGCTGTTTGATATCCAGTACCGTAATATTGTCCGCACCGGCCTGGCGAAGAAGCTCAACCAGCGCCGCGCCAATACCTGAGTAGGCGCCAGTAATTACGATTCGTTTACCTGCAAAGTTAACTAGCATTCTGCTGTCTCTTTTTTGTTGAAGTATTCAGGAATCCCTTCCCTCCCATTAATGCTGCAAAGTGTCTTGCTGATGCTAAGTCAGCGCCTAGATCTCAGTTTGTCTGGGCCTGAATCAGTCGGCGCATAAACTCAGTGCCTGCATTGAGTTGTTCGATAGAGATATACTCATCGGGCTGATGTGCCTGATCAATTGATCCAGGCCCACACATTGCCACCGAAAAGCCCGCCTTCTGGAACTGACCGGACTCGGCCGCATAGGGCGCAACTTCCGTCGCATTTTGACCTGATAATTGTTTCGCCAACAACACCGCTTCGGCATCTTCTGCTGCATTAAAACCTGGCACATTAGCGTGCAACTCAAGTTCAACCCCAGTGTCCGGATGCACAGTCCTCATCTCGGGCTCTACCACTTCCCGCACAAAAGATTCATATTCTTTGAAAAAAGTCATCGGATCTTCGCTTGGTATAGTGCGAATATCCGTGACGAAACGACAGTGTCTGGCAGTGATGTTATGCGCAGTCCCGCCCTCCACAACGCCACAATGTAGGGTCGAAAATGGAGGCTCAAAAGGATTCTCTGGGTCAGCGTTTTCTGCATTCGTGCGCTGTCGCTCCCCCAACCAATTAATCAGTCGACCCGCAACCATGACCGCAGATACACCGCGATGCTGCTGACTGGAATGAGCTTCAATACCAGTCACATGTGTGTCGAAATGAAGAATACTCTTGTGTCCAATAACCACTCGCATACTGGTAGGTTCACCTACCACAACCGCTCGAATCGGCGGCAAATTTTCTTTAATGGTATCAATTAGCCGAGGCGCCCCTAAACATCCAATCTCCTCATCATAGGACAATGCCAAATGAATGGGCCGGTCCATCGCTGCCATATCGGGAACCAAAGCGAGGGCAATCGCACTAAACGCTTTCATATCACAGGTACCGCGGCCGTATAACAGTCCATCCTTTTCTGTTAACTGGAACGGATCTGTATGCCAATTCTGACCAACGACCGGCACAACGTCCGTATGACCAGAGAGCACTACCCCTCCCGCCACTTCAGGGCCAATAGTGGCGTACAGGTTTGCCTTTTTACCACAGTCGCTCATTACCTTGTGTGAACCGATGCCGTAACCTGCCAGGTAATCCTGTACAAATTCGATCAGATCTAAATTGGACTCTGAGGAAACAGTGGGAAACGCAATGAGTTTCTCTAACATCTCGCGGGGCGAGTAACGCATGACTTTTGCTCGACTCTGACTGACTTGGATATGGGCAAAGCATACGGTCTTCATTCAGATTTGGAAAGTGGGTATGATTGTTTAACCTTCGTTTCATGTTTAAGTTTTTCTGATGAATTACAGACTATTTGCTTTGTTGTTGCTGGTATTACCCGCGCACGCTGAATCGCTCACTATCATGGCATTCAATGTAGAAAATCTATTTGACGCAACCCACGACCCGGGTAAAAGCGACGAAACCTATCTGCCCGCCAGCGAAAAGAAAAGTCGATCACACATCGACAAATGCAACAAAGTCAAAGTGAAGCGCTGGCGCGAGCAATGCCTTAACTGGGATTGGAACGAAAAAATTGTTGGCACAAAGTTAAAAGTCATTGGCGACGCCATCAAACAAGTCAACGACGGTCAGGGACCTGATATTATTGCCCTCCAGGAAGTCGAGAACATCCGTATTTTGGAACGACTGCGAAGTGAACAACTTGCCAGTCTGGGATATCAGACCTCAGTCCTTTTAGAAGGCAAGGACTCGCGCGGTATTGATGTCGCGTTTCTCTCTAAGCTCAAAGTGTTAGATGCTGCCCATCACGAAATCGTATTTTCAGCAACTGTGCGAGATAGAGTTGGCGATACGCGACCAATACTTTCCGCTACGTTTGAATTACCAAACGGTGAACGCGTAACCGGTTATTCCGTTCACTTTCCTGCTCCCTATCACCCCACAGTGATGAGGGAAAGTGCCTTTCAAACTCTTAACGAACTATTGGCGGACATTCCTGCGGGTCAGGCTGCCTTCGCGGCAGGAGACTTCAACACCACCAGCGAAGAAGATATGAAAAAAGATATGTTGGCACGCTGGGTCAGACCCTACTGGCAAATTGCCCACGACCTTTGTGAGGGATGCAAAGGTACCAGCTACTACGCGCCAAAAGATGATTGGTCATTTCTCGACATGGTGCTTTGGCGCTCGGGACCTGAATGGACCATGACGAAGAGTTTCCTCGCCAATGATACGCCCGATCAAGTGACAACTTATTTTAAACCAGACGGCACGCCAAACCGATTTCACCTTCCTGATGCCACTGGCGTCTCGGACCATTGGCCTCTGGTTTTGAAAGTTAAACGCGTGAAATAAATTTAGCAGCGTGGGCTTCGTCCGAGGATCTAAGACAAGCCAGGCCATCGCTGCTGGCTATCCGATTCACTCCGTCAAACGGCCGTCAAGCGAATGGATAATCTCCTCAACTTTAAAGAAATGGCAAACCCCCCAATACCGCGGCGTTGTTGCCGAGACAATCGCATACTCTGTCTCGCCGCCATTTGATAAGAAATTACCCACCATGCTGCAAAAGCCGAATAATAAGACTGCTGCCAATTGTCCGTCACGCATCAGTTCATCAAAGCTATAATCGCTCACGCCACCTTCAACTAAACTCGCATGATACGCCTTGAGTAGTGCCTCGCCTTCCTCAAATAACGTTTCTGGCGCTACTGAGTTGGCAAAAAAATACATCAAATCGTAGATACCCGGTCCCGCTGCAGCCAGTTGCCAATCATAGGCACGCGCCTCACCTGAGTCGGCATCAAAACAAAAGTTTTCGATACGCGCGTCACCGTGTAACAAGGTCTTAGGCCGGCGTTCGCAGAAGTATTTAAATATCGCACCGGCAGCTGCATTTCCGGGTTCAAACATGGGTCGCATTTGATCGGGAATCAAAACGTCAAAATCTTGCTGAAACAGAGGCCAGCCTGACCGAATCACCGGTTCGTAAATCTCAGCCCAATCAGAGAACTGATACAAACCCGCTGAATCGCCAAGCTTGGGCGCACGCCAATATTGTGCGTGCATCGCGGCTAAACTTCGAACGCAAGCCAAGGTGTCTGCAGACGACAAGACATCCAACTGGCTGACAAATCGAGCACCTGCGAGGTCTTCCATCAATAACAGGTAGTCCCCCTCGCCTGACACATCGGCTCCGCCATAGAATTTTGGCGGATTAAGCGAGCATTCGGCGGAAAAGTGCTGATAAAACTTCATCTCACGCTCGTAGGCCAACAACCCCTGCCCGGTTTCTAGATTGGAAGCTCTTAGCGTTGGAAATTTAGCGATAATCGAACTTGGTCCAGCGCCTTCGACGCTCCAGGTCAGAAAAACTCTACAAATATCACCCAGAAAGCCCGCCGTTTCACCGACTGTTTCGACTTTGAAAGCGGATATGCTCGCCAGCGTCTCAGCGCCAGTTCGCGGCCCAGAATCAGAATGGGTTGATATCTTGAGCCCTGCCTGAGCGTTGAGCCATTCTAAAGAAATCTCGTTTAGAGATCTTGGATTGATTGTTTCCATCTTATCCGCCTCACACAACTCGATTAGGCCTACCCTAACGTATATGCGAGGTTTTTTGCCAACAGTTTTTCTAATAACCTGCGCGCTTTACCTTTTATTGTTAGCTCCATTGATGAGTCCCAACGGTTAGTCAGACGATGGCTGTAAAGCCAAGGAACAATGCCTGAGTTGACAACGTTCACGACTAGCAAATATCGATGAACATGAAAAAAGCAAGGGTTGGTCACGAAATGTGTCTTACGCTATCACCGCTGTATTTACCTGCCTTCAGACCAAACCAACATCTTAACAGTGTCTCAGTTTCGCGGTCTCTAAATCAAAGATATACAACTCGATTATGGGTGATTAGATATTGAAGCGAGAACAACATCGAATGTGCAAAAAACCACGGAAATTGACAGGTTGCAATCTTCGAAAAGTGCGGCTTATCGTTTAAATTTTTTATCGCGGTTTTTAAGGAGGGTGCAAAAACCGACTGGCAGTAATCTCGAAAATGTTTTCCTTTTTGTGATCCGCCCTCCAACACACCCCGTATCAACCTCTGAATCACACAACACGAATGTTCTTTATATATCAATCTTTTTAAAACACTAACTTAGTTAATTTGGAGTTCTTTATGACCACACTTAAACGTTTTACCATCTCTCTGCTTGTCGTACTTCCCCTAGTCTTTACTGCTGTAAGCGCCAAGGCAAAGGACATCGTAGATACTGCGATATCCGCAGGCCAGTTTGGAACCCTAGTTGCCGCAGTGCAAGCAGCTGGTCTCGTTGACGTATTAAAAGGAACGGGCCCTTTCACCGTCTTCGCACCCACAGATGAAGCGTTTGCTGCACTACCAGAAGGCACCGTTGAGAACTTATTGAAGCCGGAAAACAAAGAGCAGTTAGCAGCTATCCTCACCTACCACGTCGTATCAGGAAAAATCATGTCAGCCGACATCGCTGGAAAAACTGCTGAAGTCGCAACCGTGCAAGGCAGCAACATCTCAGTCAATGCGATGAATGGTGTAATGGTAGACAATGCAACGGTCGTGGCAGCGGACATCGAAGCTGACAACGGCGTAATCCATGTGATTGATCAAGTCGTGCTACCCAATTAACTTCGTTCTTACTATGTAACCTTTGTTTCGGGCTGACTATGTCGGCCCCCCTTCAAATCTTTCTCCTGACAAACCAACACTGTAAGACACAGTATTTTAATTGGGCCGACCTCCTCTCTTAACCATCCATGACTCACCAATCCCACGTCTTTTCTCTCTTCTCTTTTACATATTCTCTGAGCAAACGTCGAGGCTTTCGCGCAGGAAAAGAGACTAACCCAGCGAGGTTGTTTAGGGGAACTTTGGCTCACCTAATTGTTAGAATTCCTGAGCAAGCCTCACCGGCAAAGCATCTCGCAAGTCACATCACGTCCTGTAAACCAAATCCACGCACGATGCAGCACAACATCAATCACTCTGTAAGCAATGCTTCATCGCATGATCAGAAAATGATCACCCAACCATGCCATGTCTCCAAATACGGCGAATGCATATACTGACCGAAAGGTGAAAAAGGTAGCGTCTAAGGATTGGTCCTTAACTCTACTCCTTGGATTGTTCTACTTTTACACACGTAGAATAGGAAAAAACTGAGCAAATCATAGAGAAAAGAACCAGCTTGTTGGTGTCCGTATACGAGATACTATCTGCCTTACACTCGAGGTTCTCTTCATCGGTGAAAATCAGCTCTCGTCAGGTTCGCCTTTTGTTACCGCAACATAATATGACGTTTTTCCTTTAGCGATGTTCTAACCAAAATCGAACTAACCTTGTGTGGATTAGGTCGCAATGCTCTATTTGAAAGCCCTTAGATAACGAGAAAAAAAATGAAAAAAATAGGACTTCTGATTGGGCTTATGCTCGCTTGCACACATTTACAGGCTGAAGTTGCCGTTGCTAATATCTGGTCAGCAATACCAGGTAATAGCAATCAACTTTTTGAGAACGGCATGGAAGCAAAAGCCATCCATGAGGGAATGGGGGCATCTGTTTCTATTGCCGCCGACCAGGACGGGGATATGCATTACGTTCTTTCGTTTGAAGATTGGGCCGCCTGGGGACGTTTTCAGGATTCAGCAGCGACGAATAAAGCTTGGCGTAGCTTTTGGCAGCGCGCCAACACCCAAGGAACAGCAGAGCTCAGTGCGACTTACATGCTAAACTTGGCGACTGTCGCTGATACCCAACCTGCTTCTATGATTTATAGTTGGGACGTGGATCAAGCGAAAACCCAAGATTTTGTTGCGCTCTCCATGAAATCCAAGGTCATGCACGAGCGAATGGGAGCCAGTATTGGCATCATTGTAGATGAACTTGGCGATGTTCATTACGAAATGTCTTTTCCGAGTTGGGAAGCTTGGGGCAAATTTCAGGCAAAAGCCCAGGGTGACAAAGAGTGGCAGACCTTCTACGCAGATTCATTCAAAGACCCTATGGCCCGTCTGATTAAAGTTTGGCGACTGAGCGCAATGTAGCGCCTAAATGCGGCTAAGCGCGCCCCGGAAACAAGGTCGCGCCAAAGACTTTGCCCACGGATGTTGGTTAACCGATTGAAAGACCAACATCTGTGATCAAGGCTGAGCCGGCATAAAGAACAACCCGCGCGTTCATCTCTTCATTTCCTCGTTCAGGATAATGGGCATTTCAGCACGCAAAACCCAATTTTTTGTCTCATTCCCAGCATTCAGACTTAGCCAAGCAATAAGATCAAGCCATGTGTTTCGGCATTGTGTGTGATGTAAAGGTCATAGTTCATCCCTAGTTCGTTGATAGATAGTTCGTTGATTATTAGTTCGTGCATTTATCACTCACTCACTAACAGTACTTAGATGATGCATCCGCAATGACCGATGATAAAACGCGTTGACGGCGTCCGCCGCGTAATTAATGAAGTAACCGCTTAACTCCTCGCAGCATGGCTATCTCTTAGTAACAAAAAAATAAGTGATGCATGAAGTGTTGGGTATTCTTAGGTATGCTGCGCGCCATTCGCTGAAAAAACAGTACTGCACAAACCGTTGACTAGCGCTTTCGGCTAAACCCTCTTTCACCAACAAAGGACTCTTTAATGTCTGATCTAGATTCATTGTTTGAACCCCTGACTATTCGCGGCATGACCATACCTAACCGCATTGTAATGGCGCCCATGACCCGCTCTTTTTCTCCCGATGGCATCCCCGGAGAGGATGTTGCAGCTTATTACCAGCGACGTGGCGACGCAGACGTCGGATTGTTGATCACCGAAGGGACAACCATCGGTAGAGGTGGGGCTTCTAATGATGCAAAAGTTCCTAACTTTCATGCCGAACGTGCTTTAAAAGGCTGGGCAGATGTCGTTGATGCAACCCATCAAACGCCGGCTAAAATAGGCCCGCAGCTATGGCATGTCGGCATGATGCGACAGCCAGGCACTGGACCCGAACCCGAAGCAACGTCAGACAGCCCGTCTGGTCGCACGCATACGGGAACACAAGTCCAACCCGAACCCACTGATAGCGAGATCGCCGACATGGTCATGGCCTATGCTAACGCCGCTGGCGAAGCAGCGCGCCTTGGCTTTGATTGCGTCGAGATACACGGTGCACATGGCTATTTGATTGATGAATTTTTTTGGGGGGTGATGAACACCCGCTCAGACAGATATGGCGGGAGCTTAGTCGAGCGCGCAAAATTTGCTGGCGAGATCATTTCAGAGTGCAGATCACAGATTGGTAACGACATGCCAATCATCTTACGGTGGTCTCAGTGGAAGCAACAGGACTTTGGTGCGCGTCTCGCACAAACCCCAGCCGAGCTTGAATCATTCTTAAAGGTTTTTGTTGACGCAGGCGTGGACGTACTGCATGCCAGCCAGCGCCGTTGGTGGGAAGCAGAATATCCAGAAGTAGATGGTGAACAAGGGTTAAATCTTGCAGGCTGGTGTAAAAAACTCACCGGGTTGCCGTCAATCACCGTCGGCTCGGTTGGCTTGTCGTCTGATTTTATCGGGAGTTTTCAAGGTGAATCGTCAAAGACACAGCCAATATCACTGGCTGTCGAACGCCTAGCCCGGGGGGAGTTCGATATGATCGCGGTAGGTCGAGCACTACTGCAAGACCCTGATTGGGCCCAAAAAATCAGGCAAGGACGTCATAATGAACTGGCTGATTGGGATTCAGCATCTCTGGCCAAACTGTACTAACGTACCAGCCGCTCTATATCTCAAAAGCTATTTTGGCTTGCGTTATAGATACTCTCGACTCGTTCTCTGTGCTAGAGAACGAGTTCTTAGAGTAGGTATCCCATTGGCACCACGGCACTTGGAAGGCACCTGAGTATGATGCGCTAGCACATTCGCCCTCTCCGTGATGGCGTTACGCTGAAATTCATTAAAACCATTGTGCCGGCTGATTGTGCCGGCCGGCAGTCTGTCCAAAGTTGCGATGACTAAAAGCACTCGTCGAGTAATTAGGGTGCAATCGCAGTACACCGGCGGTTAAGGGCACCACTTTACAAACAGTAGTGGTAACATGGGCGCACGCTATAACCTATGAGAAACATAAAAAATGTCCGTGACAACCGATGACCTGCGCATCCAAGAGACCCAGGAACTCATATCGCCTGAGGAGCTCATCGATGACCTGCCGGTCTCCGACACCGTCAGCGATACCGTCAGTATCGCTCGTCGCTCGATCCACCAAATACTCACTCGTGAAGACGACCGGCTGCTGGTCGTTGTTGGCCCATGTTCTATCCACGATCCTGAGTCTGCAATGGAATACGCCACCCGCCTGAAGGCTCTGCGCGAGAAACTATCCGACGACCTTGTTATCGTGATGCGCGTCTACTTTGAGAAACCAAGAACTACGGTCGGCTGGAAAGGGCTTATCAACGACCCGGACTTGGATAACAGCTTCCAGATTACCAAAGGACTTCACGTTGCCCGCAGACTTTTGCTCGACTTAGGTGAGATGGGAATGCCTTGCGGCACCGAGTACTTAGACCTAATTAGCCCGCAATACGTCGCTGACCTAATATCTTGGGGCGCCATTGGCGCAAGGACAACGGAAAGCCAAACACACCGTGAGCTTTCCTCTGGACTTTCGTGCCCGGTTGGGTTCAAAAACGCAACCGATGGCGATATTCAGGTAGCGATTGACGCAATCAACTCGGCCTCACAACCCCATCACTTTCTTTCCGTGACCAAAGGTGGCCGATCTGCAATTTTTAAAACCGCGGGTAACAAAGACTGCCACATTATTCTTCGCGGGGGAAAACACCCAAACTACGACATGTTTTCGGTCGAAGATGCCTCTGGCATGCTGAACAAGTCCGACCTGCCTGTTCGAATTATGATCGATGCGAGTCACTCTAATTCCAGGAAAATTCCAGCACGCCAAATTGACGTCGTTCATGACATCGCGACTCAGGTCGGTAGAGGCAATGCAGGAATCATCGGCTTGATGATAGAAAGCCATCTTGTTGAAGGCCGCCAAAATGTCGTTGAAGGCGAACCCCTCACTTACGGTCAATCGATTACAGACGCTTGTATCTCGTGGGACGACACTGAAAAAGTCCTCACGTCTTTGGCGGAGGCGGCGTCAAAGCGGCGTAAATTGGCGCTTTAGCCATTAACGGTTTGGTATTCGCACTCGCTTGGAGTGCGGCACCAACCCTTAACTTAAGCCTGCAAACCCAAAGCGACAACGCCAAAGCTTATGCTTTACGCTTTCGTGTCATTGCTAGCCCCATCAGACCTAAGCCAAATAGAACACCTATCCCAGGCTC
>TARA_B110000003_G_scaffold71464_1_pt1 | contig 11987 bp, 7 predicted proteins | sample TARA_B110000003 | Tara Oceans TARA_B110000003 (sample SAMEA4396424) | marine metagenome | biome: Westerlies Biome; feature: [SRF] surface water layer (ENVO:00010504); material: water (ENVO:00002006), including particulate matter (ENVO:01000060) such as... | depth 5 m
CCATATACTTTTTCTAGCATGTTTTTTTCTTAAAAGTAAAAAATAATATGCAATAAAAAAACAGCCGATTTCAATTTCGCTACCAGTAGCAGAGATTTACATTCTTTTCTATTGTCAAATTCAATATTTAAATTCTAGCAGATTACTTCAAAAAAATGCGAATTAATGTATATTGCAGACTTATGAGATACAGATGATTATTCAAGGCAATAAAATATTAAAGTATAGTAAAAAAGTCTTAGAAAATATGCCGGATGACTGGTTGTATCTCACCACTCATCGGTTAGATATGTATGATGAAACATTAGCAAAAACTCAATTTTTAGAGCACTTTGAAGCCTTGTTTAATGCAAATAACTATGAGCCTGCTGTATTATATGACCTACCTACTGCTTATGATTATATTAGATTAGGACATCCGTTATCTTGCCTATTAGAATGGGTTCTTGCAAGTTTACATAGGCTTCCTTCAGAAAATGTAATCAGTTTTTCATCGAAGACCGCTCCTATTTTAGCCATCTTAAGAAAAAATTTATTAGCACAAAAAAATACTCAAATCATTTATAAAGATAAAATACCTTCTTTTTTTGATGCCGATGTATTACTACGTGTGTATGGGTACCAATTTGACTTAAAAAAAATTGATGAACTAACTGCCAACTCTAAATTTAACGGGAGTACTATTTTTCTTTCACAGCAAGAAGACTTTAATCAGGTAGCTCTTACTTCATCCATTGACTTTTTTGTGCAGATGCATTCTCAGCTTGGAAGTGTCTTATACATTAATGGAGAACAAAATAATAGCTATATCTCAGAAATTCAGCATGTAAGAAGAAGAGAGACGATTGCAATGACGCCTGCCAATTCTTATCTAGCCTTAAAAAACATCACAGAAAAATCTTCTGTAGAAGAGAATAATTATCCCATTGCATCAAATAAAAACCGTGTCTTAGAGACCATCAAAGAAATAACAGGCACAAGTTTAGATCCTCTTATAGCTTCCAGCGGATTGTCTATGCAGTATGCCATTGTTATGGGCCTTATTCATGACGCTCTAGAAAATCATCCCGCAAAGGCGATTAAAATTATTGTTCCATCAAATTGTTATGGAGGCACAAATGATCAAGCAAGGAGAATTGCAGCATGTACTGATTCAGTAGAGGTTATTGATTTGTTAGTAGATGACGGCAATGATATGGTACAGAGTATTGATAAAATTTTAGCTAGAATAGCAGCTGAAGATTCCATTCCCTATATCATTGCAGAAATCCCCACCAATCCAAGGGTGGAAATACCAGATCTTAAAAAATTACAAACTGTTTTAACCAAGGAGCGAACCACAGCAAGCGGAGAAATGGCAATTGATCCAGTGTTTGTTTTAGACCAAACATTTTGTCCGAATGTACATTTCTTAGGAAAGGATACAATCCTTTCCTCTGTAAGGGCTATCGCCTATGTAAGTGGCTCTAAATTTCCAAGTGGTGGGCAATGCACTGCGGGGTATTGTGTTGTCAATAAAAAATCTGAGGATTTGATCGCAAGAATAGCTTTGCACTTAAAGATATGTGATAATGAGGCAACTGCTCTTCAGATGAAAATTTTGTCTAAACAGCTACCTTCAATGAATCAAAGAATACAAGATGCTTATAAAAATACCCTAGAATTTGTAAACTTCATTGAACGTACCTTACCAACTGCAAAAATAAATTTTGTTTCATCAGCATTAGCATCACAAGAATTTACACCATCTGTTTTTTCATTAGATCTCCCTACAAAAGGAAGTACATATCAAGAAAGAGAAGCAACTAAAAGAAGTTTAAATCACCAATTAATTGATGCAATGATTACTGCCATTCCAGACCAAAGTAAGTTTTGTGTAAGCTACGGACAGCTAAAAGGATGCTATTGGACCATTCCGGCAACATCAACCCAAGGAACCACCAAAGAGGGTGATAAAGATTATATTGTTAGAGTGTCACTTTCTCCTTCTATGGATCTTGAGCTCCATAAAAAAGTTTTTTTAAATTTTGTATCAAAATTTTATTAAGTTTCACAAAAAAGTAAAAATACTTATAGTTTATTCTTAATAATTTAGAAAAAAAAATATTGTATTCAGAAGATATTTTTATGAGGATCAAATCCGCAACTTCACTTCCAAAAAACCTTAGGCCGAATTTCTACTTGCATTAATATTACCAAACAACGAACGCGTGACCATTTTTTGGTAAGTATTTAATTCTCTTGAAGAAGACCTTTTGCTAGCTAAAATTTCTTGTATTTTTTTTAAGGCATATTGTTGTATAGTAAGTAAAGGCAGCACAATATCTTCACGTGCTTCTATAGAGGCTTTTCCATCAGGGTAATTTTCCATCAGTTCTGTATGGTCTGCAATTTTCAGCAACAATCTTTTGGTTGTTTTATATTCTTTATAAATAAGTTTCCAGAACTCACCAAACTCTTTATCTTCTGCCATATAAGCTGTTAGTTCAAAAAATGATTTTGTTAAACTCATGACACTATTTTCTAGGAGTGTTTTTAAAAAGTCTGAGTTATTGTAAAAGTCGATAAGCTTATCAAACTCTCCATTGTCTTCATACTTTTTTAAGGCGGTCCCTACACCGTAAAATCCTGGAACGTTTTGTTTTAACTGGCTCCAACTACCCACAAACGGTATGGCTCTTAGATCTGAAAAGTTTAGGGTATCAGATTGTGAACGCTTACTTGGTCTACTTCCAATATTTGTTTTGGCATAATATTGTAGCGTACTCATTTTTTCTAAATAGGGTAAAAACTTCTCGTGGTTTTTAAATGCCACATAGGTTTCATAACTTGTGTTTGCAATGTCATTCATAATCACTCGATGCGTATCGCTTAATTGATCTTTTTGAAACACCTCGTTTTTTATTCCAGAACTTAATAGCTGTTCTAGATTAAACTGAGAAGAGTTTAAAGTTCCAAAATTAGAACTAATGGTTTGTCCTTGTATGGTAAGTTGTATCTCTTTGTCCTCTATCGTAGGTCCTAAAGAGGCATAAAATTGATGTGTTTTACCACCACCACGAGCTGGCGGTCCGCCTCGTCCATCAAAGAAAATAACTTCAATACCAAATTCTCTAGAAATCGCTGTAAGTTCTTCTTTGGCTTTAAAAATAGACCAGTTGGCCATTAAATAACCACCATCTTTTGTACCGTCTGAAAAACCAAGCATAATGGTTTGTTTGTCTTTTCTTGAGCCGACATGCTTTCTGTAAGACTTATTAGAGTAGAGTGTTCTCATTACTGTAGCTGAATTTTGTAGATCATCTACTGTTTCAAAAAGAGGAATCACATCTACCGGAAGTACTTCGCCAAAACCAGATAGGTTTAGCATCGCAAATGTCTGCATGACATTTAAGGCAGTTTGGTTGTTACTAATAATATATCTATTGGCACCGCGCTTTCCATTTCTATACTGAATTTCTTTAATGGCTTGAATAGATTCTAGTGTTTTTACCAACATCTCATCCGAAAATAGACTCGGGTCAATATCTCCCTTTATTTTTGAGAGAACTGACACTTGTTTCTCTTCAGATAATTTTAGGTAGTTTTTAGGAAACGTAGTGTCTTTATTATCCAATAATTCTTGCACCATTTTGGTAAATGCACTATGATGAACTCTACTATCTTGTCTAATATCTAAGGTGGCAAAATGAAAACCAAAAATAGACACCTTATGAATTAAATCGTCTAATTCTTCGAGAAATAATGATTTATGTTTTTCAATTAAAATTAGTCGTGCTTTGTTTAGATCTTCTAAAAGAATTTTTGATGAGAAATTGACAACCTTGTAGCTTTTTGTAATATGCTTGTTAAGTCTTTTATCGATACGATTTAAAATTTCTTCAATTCCTTTAAAAGTAAGTCTTCTTCTGAGTTTTCTTATATCTTTATGGTAATTTTTTAAAATGGTTTGTCTGAGTCTTTCCGCTACATTTAGTGTAATATCTGTGGTAACAAATGGATTTCCATCTCTATCACCGCCAGGCCAAAAACCTAGATCTATAATCTCATTATCTAAGACATCCCCGTCATAAATATGTTGTTGTACAAAATTATAGATATTACTAACAGAATGATATAATACATTTTCTAAATACCAAATAAGGCTAACGGCTTCGTCATAGGGTGTTGGCTTTTGTTTTTTGAAAAATGGAGTTTTTCCCAATTGAGCTAATAAATTTTTTATAAGCAATAAATCATCATTCTGTATTGCTTTGTCTAGGTCTGTAATAATCCCCAAGACATTTCCTGGATAAAATTGGGTCGGGTGAGCTGTAAGAACAATACGAACCTTAAATTCTTTAAGATATTGCTGTAGTTCTTCTTTTTTATTTTGAGAGAAAGCTGCGTCTTTAGAGCTTCGTAATGTGCCAATACCCTCCATATTGTTTACAATCGGAAATTCTGCATCTTCAATGGCATCAAATAATACAATTTGACGTTCTATATACTGAATAAAACGGAATAGTAAATTAACTTTTTCTTCTTCAGTTGGATTCTCTTGGTACTTTTTAAAAAAATAATCTACGATTTGTGTTGGGTTTTCTCCAATTGAGAACCCCTTCTTACATACCTCATGAAATAGAGGTAGTAATACTCCTGTATTGCTAATAGAATCAAATGGTAAGGTCATAAATATACTATTGTATATTTGGTATTTTGAGACTACATTTTCGTTGAATTTTGAAAGATTTAAAGAAGATGCCATATTGAATATATATTATATACGTAAAATTACAAAAAACCCAATTTACTACTAGGTTTCTAATGATATATCTACGAAAACGATGTAAAAAAAACTATTATTTTCTTCAGACAGATAGTGATTCATAGAATAACTAAAAATTAAATTACTTAACCTTCAAAAAGGAAATACAAATGAAATAATAATAAACGTTGCTATGTTCTGTATCAATTTATTTTTCAGAAATTTTATACTCTTACCTGATATTATTAAAATTTGAGATTCCTTTTTTTAACCAAGCATAATAAGTCTCGCTATCTGTATATTGTTCTGCACGATGAAGAATCTCTAAATTTGATGTCATCAAAACATAATAGGGCTGCGATGCGGTCTTAAAATTTACTATTTGAAAGGTAGCCCACTTGTCTCCAACAGTTGTGATCTCTTTTAACTGTCCGTTGGCTCGCTTGAAGTTAAATTGGGCTGTTTCAGGTAATTCTTTTCGATCATCTACATACAAAGAAATTAAAATATAGTCCTCTTTTAGTAGTTTGTAAATTGCAGGGTTACTCCATACATTTTCTTCTACTTTTCTACAATTAACACAGGCCCAACCTGTAAAATCTAATAAGATGGGTTTGTTTGCTGCTTTTGCTGCTGCCAGTCCTTCCTCAAAATCTTTATAACAGTTTAAGCCTAAGGGGCAATCGTTTTCTTGTTCATAAATACTGTAAAATTGAGGAGGCGGAAAACCACTCAATAAACTTAAATTCCAGCTTGGTGCTTTAAATGTTCCCGGAATAAGATAGATTACAAATGCAAGAACTAGGATTCCAAATGATCCTCTAGAGAATGAGATTTTTTTATCGGTAGTGTCGTGTGGGAAGCGTATCCTTTTTAAGATATACAGTGCCAATCCAATAAAAATAACAATCCATATACCAACAAATACCTCACGTTTTAACAGATTCCAATGGGCAACGAGATCGGCATTAGACAAGAACTTAAAAGCAAAAGCCAATTCTAAAAACCCAAGAATAACTTTGGTAGTATTTAACCAGCCTCCTGAGCTAGGGATAGACTTTAACCAATTTGGGAATAAGGCAAATAAGGTAAAAGGGAGCGCTAAGGCCAATCCAAAACCAGTCATTCCAGCACTCAATTGCATAGCTCCGCCATCTGCAGTTAAAGAACCTGCCAATAAAGAACCTAAAATAGGACCGGTACAAGAGAATGAGACAATAGCTAGGGTTAGGGCCATAAAAAAAATACCAATAAACCCACCAACGTTTGAAGCAGTATCCATTTTATCTCCCCAAGAACTTGGTAAGGTAACTTCATAATATCCAAAGAAAGAAAAGGCAAAGAATACTAAGGTGGCAAAAAAGAAACTATTTAACCATACATTAGTTGAGATGGTGTTTAAAATTTCTGGATTTACACTATCTAAAAAGTGGAAGGGAACACTTAACAATAGGTAAATAATAACAATACATAAACCGTATAGAATGGCATTGCTAATTCCTTTAGCTTTAGCCTGAGATTGTTTGGTAAAGAAAGATACCGTTAAAGGAATCATTGGAAATACACACGGGGTTAAAAGGGCTAATAAACCTCCAATAAATCCAAGTAAAAAAATGGTAAATAAATCTTTTTTTTGTTGTTTTCTGCCTGAATCTTGGTCTAAGAGATCCTTGTTTTTTAGTGGAAGAACCAGTTGGTTAGAAAGTAGTTTGCTTTTTTCGTCTAGTTCAACCTCCTCGGTAACAATAGCTTTTCCATCTAAAGAAAAGGTAAAATCTTCTTCAATTTGAATACAAACCTCTTTACATACCTGTGCAAAAAAGTTTAATGTAACATTGCTAATATCTGTATTGGTAAGTTGTATTCGTTGCGTAATAATGGCTTTTTCTTTAAAGTAAATCTCTTCTTTTTCCCATACATCACTGTATTCTTTGTAGGTCTTGCTTTCTACTGCTTTGCCAATTAGTTGAAATCCTGTAGTGTTTTTAGTAGCTAAAATTTCCATAGGCAGCGAAGCATTTTCTGGATTGTATTGAGAATACATATGCCATTGGTCTTGAATCTTTACAGTAAAAATTAAATCGTAGGTTTCTTCAGATACTTTTTCAACAGATGTAGAAAAAACAGCTGGATTATTTTCTGTTTGAGCAAAGCTATTTAGGGTAAAAAATAGTAAAAAAAGAATTCCTAATTTTTTCATGATAGATACGATATTTTCAATCGATTGGTAGTTGTCTTGTTTGCTAGATATCGTCGATCTTGTCTGAGTCCTACAACCCAAATAATATGGTCTTTAGCATCTGTAAGCATCCAAATTTTTTCTTTGTCTAACAAAGATAATTTATTGTCTTTAAATAGTTGACTTATTTTCTTACTACCTATCATTCCAGTTGGATACATGGCATCTCCATGATGCCACTTTTTTAAAGATAACGGATAGCTAATTAAATCATTATCAATAATAATTTGATGATTGTTTTTAGAGGTATAATCGTCTGTTTTTTGAATGATAAGCTTAATGGGGTTAGTAATTTCTGACACTTTTTGGTCAATAAGAATTGGATCTTTTGTAGATTGGTTTTTATTGATAGTAGTTACTATTAGAAAATTCCTATCTTTTAATAACCTATGTGTGTTAGAAAATACTTGTTTGCCTGGTTGCGCAGAAATCAAATCAACAATGTCATTCCAAGCAGTAAAACCATATCCATGCAGAAGTTGATATAGATACGCTTTCTTGTTTGAAAGTTTATCGATTTCTTTACAACTTATTTTCAATAAATCATTTTCATAAGAAACAACGTTGGTAGTAATATTTTTTAAAGCGTCATTAATAAGAGACTGACTTTCATTTAAGTGTTCTAAAGTATTTTGAAAACTCTTTAAAATGTGGGGATTTAGTTCCTTTAAAATAGGAATTACTTTGTGGCGTACTTTATTTCTTACATATTTTACGCTAGCATTAGATCTGTCTTCTCTCCAAACAATTTCATTTTTTACAGCAAATAAGGTGATGTCATCTCTAGAAAAAGCTAATAACGGCCTCACAGATTTTTTATTAATAGCAGGAATCCCTGTAAACCCCTCTAAACCACTTCCTCTAATTAAATTTATAATGAAAGTTTCTAAATTATCATTGGAATTGTGCGCTGTTAATACATAGTCATAATCTTTAGCATCTAGTAGCTTATAAAACCAATTATAGCGTAAATCTCTTGCAGCTACCTGAATAGAAATCTTGTTTGTTTTTGCATATTTTTCTGTTTCAAAAGAGGTTGCATACACAGGTATTTTAAGTGTTTTTGCTAAAGATTTAACAAAGGCTTCATCCTCATCACTTTCTTGCCCACGCAAGTTAAAATTACAATGACATAAAGAAAAGTTGAGGTTTAATTGACTACATAAATGAGCTAGCACAACACTGTCTATTCCTCCAGAAATAGCAATAAGAAGTTTACTGCCCTTTAAAAAAGGAAAGTTTTGATGTAAATGTTGTTTAAATTTCTGTAGCATTGATGTTACAAAAATATGGAAATTAAAGTTGAGAACTTATCCAGTTTACAACATCAACTAGCATTTCATTTTTGCATAAATCGTTTTGTAATTCGTGATAGCCATTTTCATACAATTTCAGAGTTGCTCTATCAGCATTATCTGCAAATTCTTTTGTTCCTCTATAATCGATAATTTTATCACCTGTTCCATGTAGCAATAATATTGGGATGTTCAGTTTAGGTGCATTATCAATAGCCCATTTTCCAGAATCAATAAAGGTTAAAGAGAAGTTAGGACTAATTTTTGAATGTATCAAAGGGTCATTTATATATGCATCAACTTCTATTTTTTCTCGAGAGATATCATTCGGATTTATCTCATTACCCATTGTTATTGAGGGTGCTATTTTTTGTAATACCTTTCCAATAGCTAATTTAATTTTTGGAGGCTCAAAAGCCAATTTTAAAAAGGGGCTTGTGGCAATAATTCCTTGTATATGAGTTGTTTTTTTGAGTGCATAATTAATTACAGTATTTCCACCCATAGAATGACCATATAAAAAAACAGGGGTATTGGGGAAAAATGCTCTGGCTTTTTCTATAGTTACACCAATGCTTTCTAATACGGCTTCAAAACTAGGGTTATGGCCACGTTTACCAGTTGTTTTGCCATGCCCAAAATGATCAAAAGCAACAACAGAAAAATCATGTTCATTTAACTTCTTGGCTACATGCTTGTAGCGTCCTGAGTGTTCGCCCATTCCATGAGCCAAAACAACAACTGCTTTTGTGTTTTTTGCTTCCCAGTATTGACCATAAAAGGTGGTTTTGTAAATACTAAAATTGAATTCTTTATGAGCCATCATTAGTTCTTTTTAGCCAAATTCTAATACTTTTACGAAGTGATTCCTCTGGTCTTGGTAAAGGAATGGTTTTACCAAATTGTTTACTTCTTTTATATGTTGAGAATGTAATTTTTAGTTGTTTCCATGCGTCAGGGTACATTTTTAAAAATGTATTGAATAAGATTTGCTCTGTTGCTTTTTCAGTAAGACTCTTGTAAACAGCTTCAAATTTTTCTTCTTGATTTGGAATCATAACTTGATAGAATTTGTTAAAACAAATTGCATTGCCTTTGCTTTTAATAAGCACTCTTCGTATTCTTTTTCTGGAGAAGATTTTGCTGTTATGGCGCTTCCTACTGAAAATGAAAGGTATTTTTTTACAGCATCATACAAAATACTTCTAATAACCACATTAAAATCAAAATCGCCATTGGGAGTAAAATAACCAACAGTTCCAGAATACAATCCTCTTTTTGTTTCTTCCAAGTCTTCAATGATTTTCATTGCAGATATTTTAGGAGCACCTGTCATACTTCCCATCGGAAAGGTGTCTTTGATAACATCTACAAGATGCACATCATCCTTTAATTCTGATACCACTGTAGAGATCATTTGATGAACTTGTTTAAATGACGATACTTTACATAATTCTTCTACTCGGACACTTCCTTTTTTAGCAGATTTAGATAAATCATTTCTAACTAAATCAACAATCATGATATTTTCTGATCGTTCTTTAATATCTACTGTCAGGGCCGCAGCTGTTTTCTGATCCTCCAATCGATTTTTAAAGCGTTTGGCAGTTCCCTTAATGGGTTGTGATATAATTTTAGCACCTTCTTTCTTTAAGTATCTTTCTGGTGATGCACAAAGTAAATATTGGTGATCAATTTTTAAAAATGTAGCAAAAGGAGCTTCAGAGATCGTATTTAAATCTTCATAAATATGCAATGGATTGATGTCTGTATTTTCTGCATAAAATTCCTGGCAAAAATTAGCTTCATAAATATTCCCTTTATGAATGTGTTTTAATATTTTATCTACTTTTAGATGGTAGTCTTTTTTTGAAATTCGTGATTTAATTTCAATATTTTTCTCACTTATATCAATACGTTGTTGTTTCAGTTCAATGTTGCAAATTGCTTTAAAGTCTGTGTCAATTTCATCATCAACCATTGCTAAATACTGAAATTCTATTTGGTTGTTTTTTATAAATAGAATTTTTTGTGGCTGAAAGAAAAATAACTCAGAAAATCCTAAATCATCAACATTTGATGATGTTAAATTTTCAGTAGCGTTTTTTACATCATAACTTAGGTAGCCAAACAGATAGTCTTGTGTGATGGATTGATATTCTTTTAATTTTTCAAAAGCATGAACAGTGTCTGTTTGAATACTAGTAAATTCATTAACAGCTAGGATATTATCATAATTGCTATGGTCTAGGTGATGTTTGTTAGAGTCTAGCCAGATAGAAGTCTCGTATTGTTGCGCCCATCTCAATAGTTTTTCATTGAGTCTAGATACAGATTCTATGGAGAAAGTACGTGTTGTTCTTTGCATTTTGGAAGCAAAAACCCAGATGGACTTTTGCTATATTATTAAAATATTGATCGGAAATTACTTCCAATTAATATGTGTTTACATATAAATTACGCTTTAGGCGTTTAATGGTTTTCCATCCCAAGCAGCTTTAGCAGCTTCTTTCATGGCTTCAGAATACGTCGGATGTCCATGGCAAATTCTTGCCAAGTCTTCTGCAGAAGCTCTGTATTCCATTGCAACAGCTGCTTCCATAATTAAATCTGCTGCTCTTGCACCTACAATATGAACTCCTAAAACTTCATCTGTTTCTTTATCTGCTAGTACTTTTACAAACCCATCAATATCTCCACTAGCTCTTGATCTACCTAATGCTCTCATAGAAAATTTACCAGATTTGTAGTCTATACTTGCTTCTTTTAATTCTTGTTCTGTTTTTCCTACGGCAGCAACTTCAGGCCATGTGTATACAATTCCTGGAATTAAATTATAGTCTATATGTGGTTTTTGTCCTGCAATAAGTTCTGCAACTACCACACCTTCCTCTTCAGCTTTATGGGCTAGCATAGCCCCCTTAACTACATCTCCAATCGCATAAATGTTTGGGGCATTAGTTTGAAGATGATCATTTGTTTCTACTTGACCTCTTTCGTTTACCTTAACACCAATATTTTCTAATCCTAGCCCATTGGTATAGGCTTTTCTTCCAACTGATACTAAACAATAATCACCTTTAAATACTACATCTTCTCCTTTTTTATTGGTCGCTTTTACCGTAATTTCTTTTCCGTTTCGTTGCACATTATTGACTGCATGTTTGGTAAAGAATTTTACTCCTTGCTTTTTAAGTACTTTTTGAAGTTCTTTGGAAATATCAGTATCCATTCCAGGAACAATCTTGTCCATGTATTCAATTACACTTACTTCTGCACCCAAACGTTTATATACAGATCCTAATTCTAGGCCAATTACTCCACCACCTATAACTACTAAATGTTTTGGTATTTCAGGAAGCTTTAAAGCTTCTGTAGAAGTAATAATTCTTTCTTTATCTAATTCTATAAAAGGTAAAGAGGCTGGTTTAGATCCGGTAGCAATAATAATATTGGTTCCTTCTATAGTTTCATCGGATCCATCATTTTTTGTAATTTTCACATGGGTAGCATCTACAAAAGAACCCATTCCCTCAAAAACATCGACATTGTTTTTGTCCATCAAATATTTTATACCACCAGTAGTTTGTTCTACAACAGTAGCCTTGCGATCAATCATTTTAGTAAAATCAATCTTTGGAGGATCGATTAAAATTCCATGTTCTTCAAAATGCTTCACAGCATCATAATAATGATGAGAAGAATC
>TARA_B110000003_G_scaffold226225_1_pt1 | contig 11986 bp, 11 predicted proteins | sample TARA_B110000003 | Tara Oceans TARA_B110000003 (sample SAMEA4396424) | marine metagenome | biome: Westerlies Biome; feature: [SRF] surface water layer (ENVO:00010504); material: water (ENVO:00002006), including particulate matter (ENVO:01000060) such as... | depth 5 m
CTTGGACCTTTAGGGTTGGTTCGGTAGATTCATTTGGAGGGAGTTTTGATTGAGGGTTGGAAAACCAGGTATTATCTAGTAATATAAATGTGGATTAATAAAATTAGGTTGGTTTAGGCGTGGTAAAAAGATTAACAATTATAGTCTTGTTACACTAGACCAGAGCTCAGATTTTTGAGCACGCCAAACCTTTAAAAAATGAAACTCTAATTCTAAACGAAGTTTTTCTACATGCAAACCATTTTGGACTTGTCCAATGATAATATTCCGCAGTTTCTGGTGATGGGTCACTACTGCATGCAAATCATCAGGACGAAATTTGTTTAAAGATAAAATAATTACCACATGCCGAGCGATTGCATCCCAAAGTGTTGAAGCTATGGTATTTTTAGATGCGTCTGCAATATACTTATGAAATCTCAAATCGGCTTCCATCGAAGCTGTAGCATCATCGTTTACTGCAGCTAAATGCATTTCATTGATTGATGCATTCAACCCTAGAACATCTGGATCTTCCTCTTGCCAATTTTTAATTGCATCCTCCAAAATGATAATTTCAATAGACAGGCGTGCCTTTAGAATTTGCAGGATTGTTTTGTCATTGAATGAGGCCACTCTAAAGCCCTGGTTTGCATCCTTTACAAGAATTCCTTGAGCATTTAATGTCTTAAGAGCCTCACGAATTGGAGCACGACTAGTGCCTATTTTTTCCGCTATTGCCAATTCCTTCACTCGTTCGCTCGGTAGCAAAAACCCTGAGGCAATTGCAAGTATTATTTTATCGGCAACGGATTCGGCCAAAGTAATTCTCTTGGGCATTTCGAATATATTTGCAGGTGCAGACCAAATTTTTTTCACGCGATTTATTCCCTCATGCCTGCTTTGGATATCAATAATCATTAAATTAAATTGGCTTAGTAGAGCAACGAAGTTAAAGAAGCAAGTTTTTAAGCAGGTGACCCTCCTGAAAGCCTGAAAGCAAAGCCGAGCGTTGCTGCTCTATGTGGCGTCAGGGTGGTTCTAGCCTCATCATGGAAAACGTCACGACATCGATTGAATAGGGCGGGTGACCGCATGAGAAATGGATGTTCGGTGAAAACCATTAAGAAATTTGTAGAAAACTTTGGCATTGGCGCTCACCAGGGGGGGAAGGTTGCGTCTAGATCAGCGAGCTGGGCTGGGGTCAGGGTCTTGGGGTGCTTTTGGTCCAGCATCAGCACCAGCTTGGCTGTCTGTTCCATCTCCTCTGTCGCATGCATCGCTGCGGTGAGGGTTTTTCCGGCCACTATCGGCCCGTGATGGGCCAAGATCATTGACCAGTGCTTGCTTGCCTTGCGCTCAACGGCGGCGGCGAGCCCCGAATCACCGGGTTTAAAATAGGGCACCATCGCGACGCAGCCGCATTGCATATGCGCATAGGCGGTCAGTTTCGGCAGCGCATCATCGGGGTTGTGAACCGGCAGACAGGACAGCGCCACGCTGTGGGTTGAATGCAGGTGGATCACCGCCCCGGCCCGGTGGCGCGCTCGGTACATCGATTGGTGCAGGAACGCCTCTTTTGTTGGCTGGTCGCCCGACAGCAGCCGGCCGTCAAAATCAAGCTTCGACAGTCGGGCGGGATCCAGCGTGCCAAAAGACGAGCCGGTGGGCGTGACCAGTAATCCGTCGTCCAGCGGCACCGAGATATTACCGGTTGAGCCATGGGTATAGCCGCGTTCAAACAGCGAGGCGGCGACGGTGACGATTGCCTCTCGCACCTGGGTCTCAGTACTCATGCGGGGGTCTCCTTCGCAAGTGCTTTGTTAAAGAAATCGATCGCGCCAAAATTGCCTGACTTCAAGGCCATCGGCAGGAGCGTGTTGCCCTCGGTGTCCAGTGGCAGCGTCCAGGGGACACCAGGGTCTATTTCCAGCCCGATCTGCAGCGCCGCCACACCCAGTGCCGAAACCACTGCACCCGACGTTTCCCCACCGGCCACGATCAGCCGATTGGTTTGCGGCAGGGCAGCGGCCTGCTGGGCAATCTTGGCAAAGGCAGCTTCCACAACCGCCCCCGCCGTCGCGACACCCAATTTGCTCTGTACGGCCTGCACGTTTTCCGGTGTTCCCGAGGTATAGACTAGCACAGGGGCGGTTGTAAGGATTTTTCCGGCCTTTGCCAGAATGGTGTTTGGATGATTGGCCGTGCGGCTGCAAGTCAGCGGATCAAGATAGATGCATGCACCTCCGGAGCTGCGAAATGCGTCAATCTGCGCCAGCGTTGCCTTTGAGCAACTGCCGGCAAGGATCAAGGCATGGCCGCTGCTGGCCACCTGATGGGGCGCGGCAGCAGCCTGTGCGGGCCGATTGGCCATATGGCGCTGGGCCAGCGGTGTTGCAAGCCCCGATCCGCCGGCTACAAGCGGCGCGTTTTGCAATACCTCTGCCCAGATCGCCAGATCGCTGTCGCTGGTTGTATCGCCGATAACATGACCCCCGCCAGTCGCTTCCAGATGCGTCAGCGCGGCCTGGACGGTCGCGGGGCCTTGCTGCAGTTGGTTGGTGGCAATCAACGCCACGCGCCGCGTGGTTTGCTGGCCCAGCCAGCGGACCAGGTTGGCGTCTGTCATTGGGTTGAGCGGGTGGTTTTCCATGCCTGTTTGATGTAATAGATCCGTGCCGACAAACAGATGCCCTTGATAAACGCTGCGCCCATTGACAGGCAGGGAAGGAATATGGGTAATCACGGGTGCCCCGATGGCGGTACACAGTGCATCGCTCACTGGGCCGATATTGCCCTGAGGGGTGGAATCAAAGGTTGAGCAGTATTTGTAATAAATTTGCTTTGCCCCGAGCGATTGCAACCGCGCCAGCGCCTCTAGCGATTGCGCGACCGCCTCATCAGCGGTGATGGATCGGGATTTTAAGGCGATGACAATCGCTTCGGCTCGCAGTGATTGGGTAAGTTTCTGTGAGGGGATGCCGATGGTTTGGACGGCGCGCATTCCGCCGCGCACCAACATTGAGGCGATGTCGGTCGCGCCGGTGTAATCATCTGCAATCACGCCTATAAACGGCTTTTCCATCTAACGAAAACCCTCTTTGCTGTTCTGTCTAAAATTAATATTTCTGAAAGCGCCCTCAAAAAGATTATATTTCAATTTATTATCCGTTATTAGAATTTTCCTTAGCCTCTGCAATCGAGAAACCGGAGTAATTGACACTCTTCAACTCAGTATATTCGTGTAAGCCAAAAATGCCAAGTTCTCGGCCAACTCCTGAGCAACCAAAACCACCTCGTGAGACAGCAGGATGTTCTGCTAAAAGTCCTTCACCCGTAGATGTTGCAAAAACAGCTCCTGAACGTATGCGATTGGCAACTCTCATTGCCTTTGCGGGGTCAGAGGACATAACAGTCGAGGCTAAACCGAAAGCTGTCGAATTTGCTTCTGTTATGGCCTCTGCTTCACTTGAGAAAGAGCGTACTGAAAGCACCGGCCCAAATATCTCCTTTTGCCAAGCGTCTGAGTCGCGCGGCACATTAGTCAAAATAGTTGGTTGAATAAAATAGCCGCCTGAATTTCCTACATCTGCGGGATCAGGAACTCTACCACCAGTGTAGATTTCGATACCTTCAGCTTTGGCCTCATTAAGGAAATCCAAGACTTTTTCGAGCTGCGAGGCAGAAACCAAAGGTTGGATCACATCTGTCATTCCGGCTTCCCATGCTCTGTCACCACGTTCCCTTTCGGTAATGGGGTCCCTACAGTAAGGTATTTTTTCGAACACGTTTTTCAGTTCTTTCAACAAATGGCCCATTATACCTTCCTGTACTATTAGCCGCGTATGTGCAGTACAAATTTGGCCGCCGTTAGTCAGGCATCCTTTAATAGTTGTTTCAACCGCTCGCTCGATGTCGGTATCTTCAAATACCACCATGGCTGACTTACCACCCAATTCTAATGCTACCTGAGAAAGTTTTTGGGCAGAAGCTTCCATAATCTTGGTGCCTGTCAGTGACGAACCAGTGAAAGAAACCATGGAAACTGAGGGAGAGGCAACAAGAGCGGCACCAGTTTCAGGACCGCCAGTTACAACACTAAATACGCCTTCAGGGATGCCTACATCCTGTGCCAACTTGCCTAAGAACATGCAAGAAAGACCTGCTATTTCCGAAGGTTTGAGGATGGCACAATTTCCGGCTACCAAAGCTGGAGCTACCTTTCGAAATGCAACATTTAGTGGGTAATTCCATGCTGAAATTAGACCAACGATACCGATCGGGTCCCGTCTGTAAACAACATCCCATTCATCGGGGGGAAGTCCGCCCACACCTCCACCAGAGTTAACTGGTGTATCCTGTTCTGAGTCCAGAACGGCACCAAGCGACCCCCAATATTTACCTTCATTAGCAGCGCCACCAAGTGTCAGTGCAGCTTGACGAAATGGCTTGCCAACATCTGCAGATTCGATTGCAGCTAATACCTCGATGTTTTCCTCAATACCTTGCGCCATGCGCGAAATTAAGTTACCGCGCGCTGAAGCCGGCATACTTGCCCAAGCACCATCTAACCACGCAGATTCGGCTGCGCGGATGGCTGATCCTATGTCATTGGCATTACCTTTTGGCAGTTCGTGTAAAACTTCACCTGTCGCAGGATAATAGGTTGGCATCTTTTGACCATCGATAGGATCAACAAACTGACCCCCGATAAACAACTTATTGAAGCACTCTGCCGTTAGGTGTTCTTGCACTTTGTCTAGTGAGTTTGTTTTAGTTATTTTAGTCATTTCATTATTCTCCTAGTCTGGATCAGTTTCTCAATTGCGATTTTAGTGCAAGAACACCCAGTTCAGGGCTTGATAAAATTGGAATCTCGACTGAACGAATATCTTTATGAGACAGGACGCGGGCCATAGATGCTTGGGCAAGGACAATAATATCTACCTCTTCAGACATAGCAATAATCTCTTCGCGAATGATGGCGTCATGAGTTGCATTGTCTCCTGCAGACAAACAAGTAAAAGCATCAGTACAAACCCGATGGGTGATTGATGCCGAACGATTTATTGCGTTGGCACGGTTTATAAGAAGGTCACGGGTAGGATCAAGGGTCGTTTTAAGGGTCGCTAATATTCCTATGCGGCCATTTCTTCGGATTGCTTCATCCGCCATGCCAATATCTACCCTAACCAGCGGAACTGGACAGAAAGACTGGTAGGCGTCAATAGCAGGTCCGATAGAAGAGCATGTTACAAGTATAGCATCAGCACCTGCATCAATTGCAGAAGAAACGTAACCCGCCACCCTCCTTGCAGTTTTAGTACTCAGGGTATTTTCTTTAATAGTCAGCCTCAGAAGGCTTTCATCAATAATATTAAAGGGGTGCCATCCTGGAAGATGAAGCTTAATTAACTTTTCGAAAGTAGGCACCAAACTGGTTACAGTATGGATCAGTGCCAGAGAGCCTTGGCTTGGTTCAGTCATGTTGGCTCCTTATCAATAAATCTATCTAGTTCCCAACCTCGATCAAATGGCGTCCACATTATTGATTTCAGTCTAACCCGCTTAAACAACCACTTGCCATCTACCCGCTCAAGATCATTCACATACTTTGCGGCCGCCCATACAGCGCGCTTACCGTCAGTGTTGCTATCAAAGCTGCAAGGCATAAGAAGTAACCACTTCCCAATCGCATAATCGCCATTGATCTCTATTATCGGATTGGTGTTGTAATGAATTGCGAAAGAACGGTGTTCTAAAGCGCGAATTACTTCACGCCCTTCATACGTTCCATAGATGTCAGTTTCAAACGTGCCGTCTTCTGTAAAAACTTGGCACCAATTTTCACCGTCAGCCTCATCTGCATGGAAGCAATACTTGTTCATAAGATTTTTAATTTCCTCCAAATCTTCAAGTCGCTTTATTCTTGTTTCAAGGCTTATTTCAGTCATTTTAATTCCCCTTTCTTAGTTAGTAAAAAATTACCTACGATTAAGAGATACAGCACCTATAATTATAAGTCCTTTGAGCACTTCTTGGAAATTCGTGGAAAACCCCATCACGATAAGGCCAAAACCCAAGGTCCCTATGAAAATAGCGCCGATAACAGACCCAACAATGGAACCGCGCCCTCCAAATAGGCTCGTACCTCCAATAATTACTGCTGCGATCACATCGAGTTCAAGGCCTTGACCCAGCATGGGATTGCCTGCAGCACTGCGAGCAGATAGGACCAACCCAGCCAATGCAGCAGTCACTCCACAAAGTGCAAATGCAGCAATTCGTATGTTATCCGTGGCTATTCCAGAAAATTGTGCTGCAGTTGTATTTCCTCCAGTGGCAAGTGCACGTCGCCCAAAAATTGAGAAGTGCAGAATATAAACGCCAACAAAAACACTAAGTAATGTCCACCATATGGGTGCAGGGACCCCAAGCATTGACCCACCGGCCAAAAAATCAATGTAATTTCGGTTTGTAATTGGTACAGGCATTGATCCAGTAAAACTGAGCGCAAGGCCTCGCAGTACGCTCAGCATGCCAAGTGTTACAAGAAAAGAGGGTATCTTGAGCTTGGTAACGATGATACCATTGACTGCTCCGACGAAAGCTCCAAGTCCCAAAACTAATGATGCCGTCAGCCACCCAGGCAAATCCCTATAAAGTAGCATACCTGCAACCATGGCTGCAAAACTCACGTGCGACCCAACAGACAAATCGATTTCTGCGCAAACAATAACGAATGTCATACCCACTGCCATAATCGTAACTACTGCTGTAATCCTGCCAACAGCACCTACGGTTCCTAAGGTCGCAAAATTTGGAGCAAAAAGAATAAAGAACGCAATAACGATAAAGAAAAAGATGTATGTGAAGTGTGGTCCTGGTTTTGACAGCACGCTAATAATATTATTCACTGAAGACTTCAAATCAATCTGTGAGAGAATACTTCTCATTGCACGACCTCTTTCCTTATCAAATGAACATCTTCTTGTATCGAGGTTCGAATTTCTGTCGAACTAAAACCAGCCGATAGAGTTCGACCTAACTGACCATCAATCATTATAACTATTCGGTCAGCGGTAAGAGAAAGTTCCTCTATCTCCGATGAGATCAGCAAAACACTTGCACCTGAGGCAGTTGCATTGCGAATAATCACTCTCATTTCTTCCTTAGCATTGACGTCAACACCTGAGGTGGGCTCGTCAAGTATCAAAATCTGGGCGTTTGCGGCAATCCATTTTGCAAAGACTACTTTCTGCTGATTACCGCCGCTGAGTTCCGATGCTTGCTGCTGTCCAGAGCGACAGACTATCCGCAAATAATTGCGCATATAGTTAAACGTCTCATTCGCGCTCCCAGGCAAAATAATTGGAAACTTTCCTTCCGCCATCTGTAATTTTTGCAAGTGTGGAAGACTTATATTTGAAGCAAGACTGTGTTGGATTATTAAACCTTCTTCTCGCCTGTCTTCTGGTACAAATCCAAAACCAGCAGAAATTGCGTTAGCTGTTGATCCTAACTTCACAGAACGTCCATTCACTTTTACCGATCCTGTGGCATCTGGAATAAGACCAAAAAGCGCCTTGGCTAAGGTGGAACGTCCACTGCCTACGAGCCCCGCGATTCCAAGAACCTCTCCTTTTGCAATTTCTAGGTCAATTCCAGATTTTAACTTATGGTATGTCTTAAGACCCGATACGGTTAGGAGAGACTCAGAATGTTGCGCAGAGGTTTGTGGCTTAAACGATGTTGCTAAACCATTTTTTCGGTCACCTTGAGACATCAATTCAGCAATCTTGCTCTCATTTGTATCCTCGGTATTCTCAGTCGGAAGGAGATGGCCATCCCGGATAACGCTAATTCGATCAGAGATTTTAAAAATCTCAGCCATTCTATGGCTAATATAAATTATACCAATCCCTTTTGCTTTTAATGATTGGATAATACTAAAAAGCTTCTCTTCTTCATTCGATGTCAGCGAGGAGGTGGGCTCGTCCATTATTAAGATACGTGCACCACTTGATAATGCCTTAACTATTTCGACCATTTGACGCTGAGCGAATCCAAGCGTTTCAACAGGAGTTTCAGCCTTAATTGGAAAGTCAAAAGTATCAAGTATTTTCTGCGCTTTAAGACGAAGACTTCTAAAATTAACAAGCCATCCCGCATGACGTGGTTCTCGACCAAGCAACAGATTTTCGGCAACTGTGAGATTAGGTATTAGGCTTAGTTCTTGAAAAATCATTTCGATGCCGCTAGCACGTTTAGAACGAACTGAATGATCAGTCACATCAATTCCGTCTATCAATATTTTGCCAGAATCCGCACTATAAACACCAATCAAAATCTTCATCAGAGTAGATTTTCCAGCCCCATTTTCGCCTAGAAGGGCGTGAACTTCTCCCGAATAAAGGTTGAATTCAATTTCGTCTAAAACCCGATTTTCACCAAAATATTTAGTGATTTTCTGCATCTCTAACAGCGGATTTTTGTGAGATATTTCAATGGGCATCTATTCGTCCAATGTAACGGAATATTATAGTTATTTTGCTCTACAAGAGTCACGTAAGTGGATAACTCAGATTGAGTTATCCACCATGCTAATCGCTTTTGAAACTAAAAGCACTCATTATTGCAGGATTTTATAACAGACGAAGGGGGGACCTTCTGAGTTACATCCTGAAGAGCACTAAGAAGATTCAGTTTCATCACTGGCAGGGCTGCAACTGAAATATAAGGTGGTACTTCTTTACCCAAAAGAGCTGCTGCTGCTGCTTTAGCCTCTGCCAAACCCTGAAGGTATGGCCGTTGTGCACCAATGGCATAGATTTCTCCGTTTGCAACTGCAACGGCACTATCTTCGCCAAGATCTACGGTTGCAACCAAAACTTCTCGTCCCAGTGTCTTTGCCGCATTTGCCGCTTGTATAGCGGGTGTATCCCACACTGCAAAGATACCAGCTAGGTCTGAGTGTGCGGTTAGAACTGCTGTAGAGGCCGCGAATGCTCCAGGCATCGTCCCTGGAAACCGGGGGCTAGGATCAACCTCAACGATGCCAGGATATTCAGCAAAAGCCTTCCGGGCTCCCGCCTCCCGTGCAACTATTACATACGCTGAGTTGTATACGGTGGTAAGTATAGCTACTTTTCCTTCTCCGCCCATTTTCTCTGCCATTGCTTTGGCGGAGAAGTAGCCTAACGCTTCGTTATCTGATGCGATCACAGATACGTAGTCTGTACCTGGGGCCATTTCAATTGGGACGTTATCAATGAAAACTATTTTAATACCGTTTGAAGAGATCCGCTTGAAAACTGGGGATGAAGATACTGGATCAATAGGTATCGAAAGGATCACATCAGGTTTACGAGCCGCTAATTGTTCAAGGTCGTTCAGTTGGGTCGTTGGCTGACCTTTTGCTTCAGTAACAGCGACTAACTCAATCCCATACTTCTTTAGACCAGCTGTGATTCCTGCTACCGTAAGTTGAGGCCAAGCCGCGTCCATAACATTCATGGAAATGGCAGCTGTAAAATTACCATCCTTGAGTTTTTGCAATTCTTCAGCAGAAAAGGTTATTGCTTCTGGAGATGAAGCTACAGGGCCATTAGGATGGCCTACTACTGCTTGGCCGCGCGGTGAAAGCGGCATCGGTTCCATTAATGCTGTTGCTTCTGGTGGAATGTTGTCTGGCCATTTATATTCGTCCGCGGTAACGGTTGTTCCAAGTGCTACAGACATCAACAGACATAAACCAAAACCAGAAAGTTTATGTGACATCTTTTTTACTTTATTATACATAATTTAATCCTCCTTAATATATAATTGTTTCTACAACTGCTAAATAAGTAATAAATTTCTTGCCTCTATCTGCATTTTTTTTTAAGTGTCTAGTCTATTTTTTAAGGTAACCAGCCCATTTGGGTCTCGTGGGCCAATCATCAACTATAGATTTTAGTAGGGGGTCCAGATCATCTTCAACAGCGGCGTCTTCTGCCAAAAGGCCTGGCGCAGAATTGAAGGACAGTGTCGACAAATCGTCCATTTGCATCGTAAACAGGACTCCGTCAAGATGATCCACTTCATGTTGCATCAAAACTGCATCCCAACTAACAGCTTCACGCTCTTTGGTTTTTCCGTTCAAAGTTTGGTAGGTAATTCCAATTCGCGAATGGCGTGGCACTTTACCATGAAGGCCCGGCATAGAAAGACAACGTTCCCAATATAGGTCGCCACCACTATCTATTGGTGTTACCACTGGGTTAATCATAACTGTCCAAGGAATAACTTTTACTCTCGAGCCTGGTGGAATGCGCCATGGTGCAAACCGAAATACAACTATACGCTGAGAGGCGTATACCTGAGGTCCAGCAATACCATTTGCTCCACAATTTTCGATAGTTTCTTGCATATCCATGGCTAAGCGAGCGACGCTAGGCTCAGTAGGATCACTAATTTTTTGCGCTGATTTTAACAAAATTGGATGCCCCATTTGAGCAACGTTCAATATAGCCATGTTCCTTTATTCCCATTTATTATATGTACATTTCTCTATCACGATACAATTTCAAGGCATCGCTTTGGCCCATGACCAAGTCTCGTCAAGCGTAATTTTGAAACGGTTGATTAACTCGTCCATTTCTTCATCAGTGGTAACTAAAGGAGGGCAAATGCATACGCTATCCTGGACATTTCTTATAATTAGACCATTTTTATGCCCGCATTCAAAAAAATGAGCACCTACTTTACCGACGTCCTCAAACTGTCTTTTGGTCTTCTTGTCAGCAACAAATTCGACGGCTGCTATAAGACCAAGGCCACGAACTTCTCCAACCAATGGGTGCTGGGACAGCTCTCGGAGCTTTCGTTGCATACCAACTCCAACTTCAGCAGAAGTTTCAAATAACTTCCGCTCCTCAATTATGGCTAAGTTCTCAAGAGCTACAGCTGCTGCAACAGGGTGGCCACTTCCTGTAAAGCCATGGCCAAACATCCCTATTTTCGCACTGTTTTCTGAAATGTTTTCATAGATTTTTTCTGTCACGAGAACTGCAGACATTGGCACATAGGATGAGGTAAGTTGTTTTGATAACACCATTATATCTGGATTAATTTTGAATTGTTCGCAGGCGAATGGTTTTCCAGTGCGTCCAAAACCAGTAATAACCTCGTCAGCGATAACTAAAATGTCGTATTTTTTGCAAATTTTTTGAATCTTATCCCAGTAGCCTTTTGGAGGTACAATTACCCCGCCCGCCCCCATGACGGGCTCCCCTATAAAAGCGGCAATAGTGTTTGGTCCTTCTGACAGGATGAGTTGTTCTAATTGACCGGCCAGACGACTTGCAAACTCTTCCTCACTTTCTCCGTCTATAGCGTATCGATAATAGTGAGGACAAGCAGTGTGTAGAATGTTGTTAATAGGCAGATCAAAATCTTGATGGTTCCAGGGTAACCCAGTCAAACTACCCGAGGCTATCGTAATGCCATGATAGCCACGATGACGTGAAATTATTTTCTTCTTTTGTGGTAGTCCAATCGCATTGTTATGGTACCAGACCATTTTAATAGCGGTGTCGTTTGCCTCAGAACCTGAGTTGGCAAAAAAAGCTCGTGATAATCCTTGCGGGGCCATTTTCACAAGACGCTCAGCAAGTTCTATCGAAGGGACATTAGCCTTATGGGCAAAGGAATGGTAGTATGCTAATTTTCTCATTTGAGAGGCTGCCGCTTGCACCAATCGCTCTTCTCCATAGCCAAGGGCCACACACCACAAGCCAGAAAGAGCTTCTATATATTCTTTGCCTTGGTCATCATAAACGTAGATACCTTCGCCTCGATCAATAATAACAGGACCTCGTTTTTTGTGGGCCTTCAGATTGGTGTAAGGGTGAAAAGAGTATTTTAAATCAACAGCCTGCAACGAATTCGGATTACTTTTGTCAGGAAGAATTGTCATAGTTAGTTCCGTTATAATTTGAATCGATTAGGATAATCCATTAAAAAA
>TARA_B110000003_G_scaffold58680_1_pt1 | contig 11982 bp, 8 predicted proteins | sample TARA_B110000003 | Tara Oceans TARA_B110000003 (sample SAMEA4396424) | marine metagenome | biome: Westerlies Biome; feature: [SRF] surface water layer (ENVO:00010504); material: water (ENVO:00002006), including particulate matter (ENVO:01000060) such as... | depth 5 m
AACTTAGGATGGTGTCATACAGTTAACAGACCCGATAAAACTGATGTTTTTGCTTTAGAAATGCATCCTAAGCATAAATACAAATATCTGGTAGATAACACATATTATGACCTTGAGGTGTTTAAAGCGGAATTAAGAATAAAAATTTTAGGGATTCCATTTAAATTTAAAAAAAGGTTCTTCAAGAGTATCTATGGTCCAACTTTAAAGAATAAGTCAGGTTTTTATTCCATAAAAACTCCAGCATTAAATGAAATAAGAGGTCTTGAGCAATGGTGGAAGATGGGAAAAGCAAAGAATTTTACAGAATTTTATTCAACTCTTAAAATGAAAGCTGTTCCTGGCTATAATATAGGTTATGCCGATAAGAACGATACTATTTTCTATATTTCTAACGGTTTAATTCCAAAAAGAGCAGAGGGTTACGATTGGAAAAATGTTGTACCAGGAAACACAAAGAAGACTTTGTGGTCAACAACATATGATATTGATGAACTACCTCAAGTTCTTCAACCAAAATCAGGTTATATTTATAATACTAATCATTCTCCATTCATATCAACTTCAATTGAAGAAAATCCAAATAAGGATAATTTTTCAAAAAATATGGGGTTTGAAACATTTAACAACAATAGATCAACTAGATTAAAGTATTTAATTGATCAATATCCAAAGTTAGATTTTAATGATTTTAAAAAAATAAAATATGACAATGTTCTTCCTACTCCACTTGCTTACACCTGGATGGATATAAATGCTTTATTTGATATACAAGCCGATAAATATCCTGAAATTAAAAATATTATAATTGATATTCAAAATTGGGATAGAAAAGCAGATGTTAATTCAGTTGGAGCTGGAGCATATGCTATTTTTTATTTTAAACTTGGTAAATATTACAGGAAACTTCCTCCACCAAAAATTTTTCCAAAAACCTTTATAATTGAGGCTTTAAAGGATACTAAAAAACATATGTTAAAGTATTTTGGCAAAGAAAAAGTTAAACTTGGAGAGTTTCAAAAGCTAGTTAGAGGTAATATAGAAATCCCAATCTTCGGTTTACGAGATGTTTTAACTGCTATGTCCTCAGTACCATATAAAAATGGGATGAGTCAAGTTACCGCTGGAGAATCTTATATTGAACTTGTAAAATTTACATCAGAAGGACCAGAAATTGAAACTATAATTTCTTATGGAAGCTCTGATGATCCAAAAAGTATTCATTACAGTGATCAAATGGATGAATATGCTTCATTTAAAACAAAGAAGATGACATTAAATAAAAATGAAGTTTTATCCAAAGCAATTAAGACATATAGACCTAAATAGGGTTTTTCAAAGCTTTAATATAAATCGCTTCATATTTAGGAATAATATTTGAAATATCAAATTTTTGAGCTTGGCTAAAAGCTCCCTCCTTGAGAATATTATATTCATTTTCATTACTCAAAGCTTTTATTGTGTTAGTAGCCATTTCTTTAATGTTTCCTATCGAAGATAAATAACCTGACACTCCATCAATATTAACTTCTGATAATCCTCCTGCATTACTAGATATTACTGGAACTTTATGGATCATTGCTTCTAAGGCTACCAATCCAAAACTTTCTTTTTCAGATGGTAATAAGAAAATATCACTATAACACAATAGTTCGTTGATCTCATTACTTTTTCCCAAAAATAAAACCTTATCGCTTAGACCATTTTTTTTAACATATCTCTGAACTTTTATTCTTTCTGGACCCTCTCCCACCATTAATAATTTAGAAGGAATCTCTTTTTGAACAATTTCAAAAACCTTAACTACATCTTTTACTCTTTTTAAGGGTCTAAAATTAGAAATATGGGTTATTACTTTTTCTTTACTATCGGCAACTGAATCTCTATGACATGGTCTTTCAAGGTGAGCATGTTTATTTACATCAATAAAATTTGGTATAACCTCAATCGACTTGTTGATATCAAAAAGATTCTCTGTATCATCCTTTAAACTCTTTGAAACCGATGTAACATAGTCAGAATTATTAATACTGAATGTTACGGCTGTTCTATAAAATGGATGACTTCCAACAAGTGTAATATCAGTTCCATGAAGTGTTGTTACAATAGGAAGCGAAATTCCATCGTCTTTAAGCATCATTTTGGCCATATATGCTGCATAAGCATGAGGTATAGCATAATGAACATGTAAAACATCTATTTTATGAGTTTTAACTACATCTACTATTCTACTGGATAAAGCTAACTCATATGGTTGGTAGTGAAATAAATCATATTCAGGAACAAAAACTTCATGAAAAAAAATATTTTTATTTAAAGTGTCTAGTCTTACTGGCTGTTTATAAGTAATAAAATGAATTTCGTGTCCTAATATAGAAAGGGCATGACCTAATTCAGTGGCAACAACTCCACTTCCTCCGTAAGTAGGATAACAAACAATTGCAATTTTCACATTTAATTATTTAATCTTCTAAAGCCTCATAAACCAAACCCTGTATTCTAGTTCGGATATTGTGACTAACTAATAAGCCATTATCCATTGTTGGATATGTCCTATTGGATAAAAATACAAATACTATTTCTTTTTCAGGGTCTGCCCAAGTATAAGTTCCTGTAAAACCAGAATGACCAAAACTTTCTTTTGAAACACATCCACAAGTAGAACCTTTACCTTCAATTTGTGGTTTATCAAATCCTACTCCAACCCTATTCCCCTTATCACAATAGTAACATTTATTAAATAAATCAAATGTGGAGCTAGGAAAAAATTCAAAATTATTATATAAACCTTTTTGTAAAAACATTTGCATTATTATTGCTACTTCATTGGCATTTGAAAATACACCTGCATGACCACCTACCCCACCTAACATTGCAGCTCCCATATCATGAACATCTCCTTTTAATAGTGATCTTCTATAATAATTATCAATTTCAGAAGGAACAATGATACCTTTTGAATATTTATTTTTTGGATTATAAGTAGTCAAACTTAAACCTAATGGGGAATATATTTTTTCATCAACAAGAATATCTAGCGGTTTATCGTGTTCCTTCTCGAGATATTCTTTCAAAATATAATAAGGTAAATCAGAATAATTATTTCTCCATTCGTATGGATCAAGTTTAGAAGCATCAATAAGCTCGCTGTCTTTAATTTGATCAATCATTTTTGTTTTATAATTATTTTTTAAATATAAATTATCTGTAACTCTTAAGCTGTAGGATTTTGAATACGATGAATTATAAAGTTTCCACTTTGGCTTACTATTTCTATTTAAAGTTTCTTTATAAAAAGGTATCCAGGGTGTAAGTCTTCCATAATGAGATAATATTTCTTTCAAAGAAATATTTGATTTATTAGACTTACTCCATCCAGGTAAAAGCTCACCAACACTTGTATCTAAGGTTATTTTACCGTCTTTGACCTGCTGCATAACAAGCGGAAGAGTTGCTACAATTTTTGTTAGAGATGCAAGATCATAAACTGAACTATCTGTAACTTTTATTAATTTATCATATGTATGGTAACCAAAGTTTTTATTATAAATTATTTTACTATTTCTAGCAATTAATATTTGAATACCTGGAGCCATAAGAGAATCTATAGCAATGTTTGCTAATTTGTCTATCTCATTTAACTTATCCGAATTAAAACCCTCAAGAGCTGGTTCTGAAAATCCCATAATTTTTTTTGAAGGAATATTAATTCCAGTGCCTATTGGATATTGTTTTCCTGCAGAAACTGGAATTTTTCCTTCAATTTTATTAATACCAAAAAGTGCGTCTGCAGACACTTTTTGAGAAATTTGATTATTCTGATAACTAATAATTATAGCCTTGATATCTTTTATATTTTCAATCTGAGAAACTGAATACGGATTCGAAAAAATATTAATTATTACCGGGATTTCAGAACTTATTTTTTTTAATAGTTTAATTTTTTTTGAATTGAGTGTAGTTATTTTATATGGGTTGTCATCTGCTATATTTGGATGCCAACCAACAATTATTGCATCCCAATTCATTTTTTTAGCCTGATTGATTATGTCTTTTGGATTATCCGCTATAACATCTTCTATATCAGTATAAATATTTAACTTGTTTTTAAAAGCGACTCCTGAACCATTATCAATTGAAAGATATCCATATTTCTTATTATTATTAAGAGGAAGTATTTGGTTCTCATTTTTTATAACTGTAATTGCTTTTTGAAATGCTTTTGAGACTAGCAAAGTATCTTTTACAGAACTTAGGGAAGATTCTAAAGTTTTAATTGGCGAATAGTAATGTAACTTTGATTTGTATTTGGCTTTAAGAATTTTTTTTACAGAATGTTCTAGTCTGGATTCTGAAATTAAACCAGAAAAATAGGCTTTTTCAATAGAATTAATACCACCGGTAATATCCTCAGACATTAAAAGAATATCGTTACCAGCCATAAATGCAGCTAAATCAATATTACTAATATTTTTAACTTCTGTTACACCTTTCATATCTAGTGCATCAGTTAAAATTAATCCGTTAAAACCCAACTCATATTTTAATAAATTAGTTACAACACTTTTTGAAAGTGTTGTGGGTAGTCCTTTTTCCTGAATGCTTGGAATGTTTAAGTGGGCAATCATGACTGAAGATAAACCTTCTTGAATAAGAGCCCTAAATGGTTCTAATTCTACTTCTTGAATACGTTTTTTCCCAAATTTAACAGTTGGAAGTGTTTTGTGTGAATCTTTTGATGTATCTCCATGACCAGGAAAATGCTTTCCAGAAGTTAAAACCATAGAACTATGCATACCCTTCATTACTTCTAGACTTTGACGAACAACAATTGATGAAGACTCTCCGAATGATCTATTTCCAATTATTGGATTTTTGGAATTAGTATTTATATCTAAAACAGGAGCGAGATTCATATGAATACCTAGTCTTACCATTTGTTCTCCAATTCGCTTTCCTATATCAAAAATTAATTTATCATCATTAATAGCTCCAAGTGTCATGTTCCAGGGAAATGATAAAACATTCTTCAATCTCATAGCTACTCCCCACTCTGCGTCCATAGAAATCAATAATGGTATTTTTGACTTAGACTGGAGAAGATTACTCCACTCAATTTGAGTCTTAGGGCTGCCTTTAGAAAAAATTACACCTCCTATCTGATTTCTTTTAACTAAGTCTAGTGTGTTTTTCAGGTGAAAAGAATCTCTATTAGAAAAAACCATAGGAACAAAAAGTTGTCCAATTTTTTCTTTTAAGGTAATTGAGTTATATATGCTATCGACCCATTTTTTTTGGTCCAAAAAATCTTTTGATAAAAGAGGGTCAGGTTGCTGAGAATATGTCTTAAGTAGACAAAAAAATATAATCATCAAACTATAAGAATATTTCATTTTTTTACTTAATAAATCGAGAATGCCAGCTGTCTTTTAGAGGGATCTCCCATTCCAATTTATATCCAGCTATATCATTAACTAAATTATTGAAAACAATTGTGTTAGCATTTACCGAACCTTTTTTTACTAAATCCTTAAAATCATTTAGACTTTTATAAGTTAAATATTCACCTTGTTTAAATGTTACATTCATTTTATCAAGTAATGTAATATTATATAGTTTTTCTATAGATTGAATAAAATGAACAGAGGAATCAATTGAACAACCAGATGCTGAATTAAAATCAATTTCTAAACCTATCACAATAAATCTATTATAAGGAATATCTGTTGAAGCTATAAGTGAAGAATTATGTGCAGTCCATTTATCGGTAAAATCAACACATAACTTTTCAATTTCTAGAACTTCTTCATTGGAAAGTTTTCTGCTTGATGGATAAATCCAAACTCTTGCATTATCCGACAGTTTGTTAAAAGGTGTTCTCATCTTATAAATCTTCAGCTTCAGCTATTAATTCCGCGATATCTTTGACAGGTAAAGAGTCTTCTTTATCCTTGTTTTTAACACCATCAGTCATCATTGTGTTACAAAAAGGACACCCTGCTGCAATTATATCAGGTTTTACATCCAGAGCTTGTTCTGTTCTTTCAATATTAACATCTTTATTTCCTTTTTCTGGTTCTTTAAACATTTGAGCACCCCCAGCTCCACAACATAAACCTTTAGATTTACAGTTTTTCATTTCAACTAGTTCTGCATCTAATTTTTTAATTAAATCTCTTGGCGCCTCATAAACCTTATTTGCCCTACCTAAATAACATGGGTCATGAAACGTAATTCTCTTTCCTTTGAAATTTCCTCCTTGAAGTGTCATTTTTCCTTCATCAAGTAATTTTTTAAGAAACTGGGTATGATGTTCTACTTCATAGTCTCCACCTAATTCAGGGTATTCATTTTTTAGAGTATTAAAACAATGTGGGCAAGTAGTGACTATTTTTGTAACCTCATAGGCATTCATAACCTCAATATTTGCAATGGCCTGCATTTGAAATAAAAATTCATTACCTGATCGTTTTGCTGGATCACCAGTACAACTTTCTTCAGAGCCAAGAACAGCAAAAGAAACACCTACATTATTTAATATTTTAACAAATGCTTTTGTTATTTTTTTTGCCCTTTCGTCAAAACTTCCTGCACAGCCAACCCAAAAAAGGACATCTGGCCTTTTACCCTCTGCAGTCATAGAAGCTAAAGTTGGTATTTGCATATATTAATTTTTATGATTTATCATCATCAAACACTTCAATAGTTACCTCTTTTTCAACTAAATCAGTAAATTTTCCATTGTATCTAGTTGCCTTAACAAGATGATTATCTACCCAATGATAATTTCCTCCCCGTGGCTTGCCCATAAGCAAGCTATGATACTTAAAGCCGTTTTTTTCTAGCCAATCAGATGTCACCTGTCTATGAGATTCAACTCGAGAAGTAAAAAAACAAATAAGATGTCCTTCTTCATACCACTTATTTAAAGTTAGTAAAGCATCTGGATATACCACAGCTGTTGCCATTCTTTCAGGTTCTTCATTTGGAATATCATCACAAATAGTTCCATCTATATCAATTAAATAGTTTTTAATACCATCTGGAAGTACTGGACTAACAATCTCTCCATCTTCTACTTTTTTATGTAAATAATTTTCTGCTTCTTCTTTTTGCATATTAATGTATTAATTTAATTTTCGTTTGCCCACAATAATCTATCTTGATTATTAAAAGGCCATGGAGCGCCGTTATTTTCGATATTACCCATCATATTATTCAAATCTCCGGGAGCTGACGATTTTTCCATAACAAGATACTGACGCATATCCATAATTATAGATAATGGATCAATTCCAATTGGGCAAGCCTCAACACAAGCATTACAAGATGTACAGGCCCAAAGCTCTTCTTGAGAAATATAATCATTAAGTAATTCTTTTCCATCTGCAATAAACTCTCCGTTATTTTTTTTGACGTTATTACCAACTTCTACCAATCGATCTCGTGTATCCATCATAATTTTTCTTGGAGATAATTTTTTACCAGTCTGATTCGCAGGACATTCACTAGTACATCTTCCACATTCAGTACAAGTATAAGCATTAAGTAACTGAACCCAGTTCATGTCTTTAACATCAGAAACACCAAATTTATCTGGAACTGTTTCAGATTGATTAGGTGCAAAAGGATCAATATTTGGATCCATCATTAACTTAACTTCTTTTGTAACATTAGGGTTGTTTCTTAATCTCCCTTTTGAGTCAAGATTAGCGAAATAGGTGTTTGGAAATGCAAGCAAAATGTGCAAATGTTTTGAGTAGTATAAATAGTTTGCAAAAATCAATATTCCAATTATGTGTAACCACCAAAAAGTACGTTCTAAAATTATCAAACTTGATTGAGAAAAACTGTCATATAAAGGTTGTAAGTATATTGAAATCGGATATGCTCCGGCTTTGATATAATTCGGTGTGTTAAGATTTTGCAATAAACCATCAGTTGCGTTCATTGATAGAAATAAAAACATTAAAACAATCTCAAAATAAAGAATGAAATCGGCATCATTTTTTGGCCAGCCACTCATTTCAGGGTTCATAAATCGTTTTAATTTTATTATATTTCTTCTTATCCAAAAAATAATAACTGCTAAAAGAACTAGAAATGCTAATATTTCAAAAGTTCCGATTAGAAAGTCGTAAAACCCTCCTAAGAATGGCGCAAAAACTCTGTGAGTGCCTAATAGACCATCTAGAACTATTTCCAAAAGTTCTATGTTAATGAGAATAAAACCTAAATATACTATGATATGTAAAATACCAGAAACAGGCCTGTGAACCATCTTAGATTGCCCAAGAGCTAATAAAATCATGTTTATCCATCTTTCTTTCTTTCGATCACTCCTATCAAGATCTTTCCCCAATCTTATATTTTGGACTATTTTGTTAATATTGCTAATAAAAAAACCTACTCCCAACGAAAAAATAATAAAAAATAAAACGTTTGGTATATATGTCATATTAAATAAAGAGCTCAATTATTTATTCTTTAGATTTTTCTTTCTTTCCGAAAATTGAAAATTGAACATATCGTTTTGGATTTTGCTTTAAATCGGATAATAATTCCTCTAATGCGATAGCAGCAGCATCTAACCTTTCATAAACATTGTTACTTTTCAAAAACTTACCGGCAGACCCCTCACCTTTCCTTAATGAAATGAGTATTTGATTCATATTGTTGGCTACAGCTTCGTATTGTTTGACAGTATTCGAAAAATTAATCATTGAAAGAGAATCAGTTATTGTTGTTAAATTTCTTGAAGTATTAGATAAATTATTCATTGTACTGGAGAAATTATCTTGATTAGAAATTAACAAATCAGACAATACAACCGACGCCTTATTTATGTTCTCAAGAGAAATACTGAGATTTTCAAGAGTATTTTTTAAATTATCTTGAGTGTCTTTGTTTAATACATTGCTAACTCCTACAAAAAGTGAATCTACACTAGTTAAAGTACTTTCTATTTTTTGTTGTAAGGGTGCAATTTGTCGATTAACAAGCTCTGTAAAACCTGGTTTTATAATTGAAACTAAAGTATCTCCACTTATTACAGAATTATTAGAGTCAAAATTTGCTCTAATAGAAATTGCTTTACCTGCAATAAGTCCTGTTTCATACAAAACTGCTTCACTAGACTTGGAAAAATTAATATCACCACGAATACTCATCGTAATTAATATTTTTGTTGTTCCTGGAAGAAAATCAGCCTTTGTTACTGAGCCAATAGACAATCCATTGAGTGTTATTTTAGCTCCAGGAATTAAACCTTCAATCTCAGGATAAATAGTGTAAATAGTTTTTTGACTTTTTAATAAAGATTGACCTTTAAGGAAATTATAACCAAAAATAAACAACAAAAGTGCTGTCATAACAAATAAAAAAGACTTGATTTCTTTGGAGAATTTTGTCATATTACAAAGCTAGTTAAATTAAATTAAATTGAGATTTAATATTTTATTCATTTTTTTTTGCTTCTTCAATAGATATCTTCTTTCCATTTAAAAATGCAACCAAAAATGAAGATTTGTAGCCACTTTTATTTGCTTTTTTTAAATCTTTTTTAGCATTTTTATAATTATTAGAATCACCATAATAATATCTGAAAGTAACACCAGATTTTACCCTTTCAACTCCCTTCAAACCTTTAAAGTTATATGGAGATATTGAAATTTTATTTTTACTGGCTGCAATTTGAACTTTATATGAAATTATATTTTTTTCATTTAAATGACTGTTATTGAGCTCTAAGTAATTCTCGATTTTATTTTCTTCTATAGACTTATTTAAGTTTTTTTTATAATCAATTATAGCTTTTGAAATAGCCTTTGCAATTGACTTTTGCCCAACAGAGGAGTTTAAATATGCACCTTCTTTTTTGTTTGTCAAAAAGCCAGTTTCAACCAAAACACTGGGCATATAGGTATTTCTTAGAACCAAAAATCCTGCTTGTTTTACTGTACGATCTTTTCTTTTAAGAGTAGTGACAAAACTATTTTGAATTGAAGTTGCAGCCAAAATACTTTGTTCCAAATATTCTTCTTGCATTAAAACAAGACTTATAACAGACTCTGGGTTGTTAGGATCAAAACCATCATATTTTTTTTCATAATCATCTTCCATAAATATTACAGAATTTTCTTTCTGCGCTACTCTAAAATTTCGATCATTTTCATGTAATCCTAAAACAAAAGTTCCGGCTCCATATGCTTTAGAGGATGTAAAAGCATCACAATGAATAGAAATAAATAAATCTGCATCAGCATCATTAGCAATTTGAGCTCGTTTATTTAACTCAACATACTCATCTTTTTGGCGAGTATAAATTACCTTAATTCCTTTTTCTCTAGATAGTAATTTTCCAGTTTCAAGAGTAATTGTCAATGCTATTTTTTTTTCTAAATAACCATTTCCATTATTTCCAATATCGTGACCACCGTGACCTGCATCAAGAACTACAACAAATTCCTCGGACGTATCTGACTGATTGTTAAAATTAAATACCCAAGAAATTATTATTACTATGAATAGATTTAGTTGTAAGATTTTCATTGCATTAACTTTACTTTACCAATAGAACTATAAAAATATCCTTAATTTTGAAAATAATATCAGCTCTATTACAAATTTAAGAGGTTTCATATTGCAGTCAAATTTTAGTTATACATCATTATTGTTCATATTTTTTTCTAGCATAGCTTCATTCGGGCAGATAGACTCTCTAAAATTGGATGATGTTGAAATCGAAAATAATAAAATTACTGATACTATACCTATAAAAGAACCGCTCCTTCTTGACATGATTACCTATAATGCTGAGGATTATGTTAGGATAAATAGAAAAGAAAATAAATTATACTTATACAACAAAGCTGAATTATATTACGGAGATATTACCCTTCGTTCTGGAATAATAATTCTTGACTATAAAGAAAAGGAAGTTTATGCTGGGAGAATTGTCGATACCAGCGGAACTTTAGTTCAATATCCTTTTTTTAAACAAGGGATAAATGAGATAAATCCTGACTCAATTAGATATAATTTTGACACTCAAAAAGCACTAATATGGAATTCTAAAACTGATCAAGGTGGAATGAATGTTTATTCAAACTACACTAAAAAACAAAATGATTCAGTTTACTATATTAAGGATGCAAAAGTAACTACTGGCGGAGAAGTCGATGATGCTGATTATTATTTCAGAGTACGAAAAGGTAAACTTGTTCCAGGAGGAAAGATAGTAACAGGATTTACAAACATGTATATTGCTGATGTTCCGACTCCTCTCATGCTTCCATTTGCATACTTTCCTACAACACAAAATCAATCATCAGGTTTTATATTTCCTTCAATTGGAGAAAATAATAATCGAGGTTATGCAATTCAAAACGGAGGATATTATTTTAATTTATCTGATTACTTTAATCTTGCCCTAATTGGTGATTATTATACTAACGGCAGTTACGGGTTTAGAGCAGATACTCAATATAAAAGAATGTATAATTATAATGGAGACTTGAGTTTTAGATATGAAAATTTAGTAAGTGGTGAAAGAGGTTTGGCAGGTTATTCTAAATCTACTGTTTTTAATTTTAGGTGGTCCCATACCAAGGACTCAAAAGCATCTCCCTATTCAACATTTTCTGCTTCAGTAAATTTTGGTAGTAGTGATTATTATCAACAATCCGTAAATCAACTAAACAACCCAAATTTTTTAAATAATAATTTAAGTTCTTCGATTTCTTATTCAAAAACATTTCCTGGAACTCCAAGGGTTAATGTGTCTTTAACCTCGGCTATGTCACAAAATTCTCAAACCAAAAATGTAAATTTAACACTGCCTACCCTTCAAGCAAATATGGAAAGAATTTTTCCTTTTGCCCCTAAAGAAGGTGGAAAAAAGGGAATTATTCAAAATATAAATTTTCAATATACCACTAGAGCTGAAAACAGGATAATAACTACAGAAGATAACCTGTTTAA
>TARA_B110000003_G_scaffold44726_2_pt1 | contig 11972 bp, 9 predicted proteins | sample TARA_B110000003 | Tara Oceans TARA_B110000003 (sample SAMEA4396424) | marine metagenome | biome: Westerlies Biome; feature: [SRF] surface water layer (ENVO:00010504); material: water (ENVO:00002006), including particulate matter (ENVO:01000060) such as... | depth 5 m
TTGATTAATTATGGATGTAAATTCTTGAATTCCAAACATTCCTAAATTAGAAATGGTAAACGTACTACCTTCCATTTCGTTAGGAGCAATTTTTTTATTCCTTGCTTTGCCTGCCAAGTCTCTGACATTTCCACCAATTTGAGTTAAACTCATTTGGTCTGTAAATTTTAATACAGGAACTAAAAGTCCATCGTCTACCGCAACAGCAACTCCAATGTGAATATGATGGTTATATCTTGTAGAATCTCCATTCCAAGAGGTATTTACTTGAGGATGCTTTTTTAATGCCATAGCACAAGCTTTTACAATCATATCGTTAAAAGATACTTTAGTTTCTGGTAAAGCATTAATAGTTTTACGAGATGCGATAGCGCTGTCCATATTTAACTCAATAGTAAGATAATAATGCGGAGCAGTAAATTTAGATTCTCCTAGACGTTTGGCAATTACTTTACGCATTTGAGAGTTATTTACTTCTTCGTAAGACTCCTCACCTACAGGGATATAGGTTGCTAATGGAGTTGCAGCTTGGTTTATTGTTATTGGTTCCTCTAATGTGGCAGAAGCGGTGGTGTATTTTTCCACATCTTTCTTTACTATTCTACCATTTTCTCCAGAACCTTTCACATCTGCTAAGCTAATACCTTTATCTTTTGCAATTTTCTTGGCTAGAGGAGAAGCAAAAATTCTTCCATCAGTGTTATTAGATTTAGAAACCTCAGGTTCATACTTTTCTATTTGAGCCGTTTCAGTAGTTAAGGATTCTGGAGAAGCTACAACTGCATCAACTGAAATAGTTCCTTCTTTATAAGCAGTTACTAATGCAGAAACATCCATACCTTCTGGCCCTATAATTGTCAATAAACTATCTACTTTTGCACTTTCTCCTTCTCCAACTCCTATATATAATAAAACACCTTCATAGAAAGATTCAAATTCCATGGTAGCTTTATCTGTTTCAATTTCAGCTAGAATATCTCCTTCTTCTACTTTGTCACCAATATTTTTTAACCAAGAAGCTACTGTTCCTTCTTCCATGGTATCACTTAATCTAGGCATCGAAATTACTTGAACTCCTTCAGGAATATCAGTAGAACTTAAATCTTTAGAGATCTCTTTTGCGGTATCTTCTGATAATACTTCTTGTGAAGTTTCAGCTACTCCATTTAAAATTTCTGTAATATCTTCTCCTTCCTCACCAATAATGGCTAAAAGAACATCAACAGGAGAAGTTTCTCCTTCTTGAACTCCTATATGCAATAAAATTCCTTCATTAAAAGATTCAAATTCCATAGTCGCTTTGTCAGTTTCAATTTCAGCAAGAATATCTCCTTCTTCAACTTTATCTCCAACTTTTTTTAACCATTTTGCCACAACACCTTCTTCCATGGTGTCACTTAAGCGAGGCATATTTACTAGTATTGCCATATTTCTATTCGTAAATTATTTTTTTAAACTTCAAGTTAAAAATAACTGTAATTTTAAGTATTTTTTTGTATAAAATATCCATTTATTATTATTTGATGAAAGGATAATCTTCTTGTTCGTAAACCATATCATGTAATTGATTAATTTCTGGATATGGAGATTCTTCTGCAAATTTCTCACATTCTTTAACCTTCTCTTTTACCTCTTTATTTATTTTTTCAATTTCTTCGTCAGAAGCATACTTTTTATCTTTAATAACATCAAGTATTTGAGTTATTGGATCAATTTTTTTGTACTCAGCAACTTCATCTTTAGTTCTGTAATGCTGAGCATCTGACATTGAGTGCCCTCTGTAACGGTAGGTTTTCATTTCTAAAAACGTTGGCCCTTCACCACGTCTTGCTCTTTGAATAGCTTCATCTACAGCTTCAGCGACTTTAATTGGGTTCATGCCGTCTACTGGACCACAGGGCATTTCATACCCAAGACCTAATTTCCATATATCGGTATGATTAGCAGTTCTTTCTACTGAAGTTCCCATCGCATAACCGTTATTTTCAACTATAAATATTACAGGTAATTTCCATAACATTGCCATATTAAAAGTTTCGTGAAGAGAACCTTGTCTTGCCGCCCCGTCACCAAAACATGTGAGAGTTACCCCATCACTTCCTTTATATTTGTCACCAAATGCAATTCCAGCTCCTAAAGGGATTTGACCACCAACAATTCCATGACCACCATAAAATCTATGTTTTTTTGAAAATATATGCATAGAACCTCCCATTCCTTTAGAAGTTCCGGTAACTTTACCATATAATTCTGCCATTACTCTTTTTGGATCTTCTCCCATACCAATAGGCTGAACATGATTTCTGTAGGCAGTAATCATTTTATCTTTAGATAAGTCCATTGCATGTAATGCACCTGCTAAAACAGCCTCTTGACCGTTGTACAAGTGTAAGAAACCCCTTACTTTTTGTTGGATATATACAGAAGCTAATTTATCTTCGAATTTTCTCCAAAATAACATGTCTTTATACCAATTAATATAGGTTTGTTTGGTAACTTTTTTCATTATTAATTATTTTTTTTTAAAATTAGGGATCCCACTAATTTGTGGGATTGTTATTACAAAAATAAATGAATTAAATAGAATAAAAAAAGTAGTAGTAATTAAATTAATTATAACCTTTTTATATGGTTAAATTATTTGTCTTTTACTATTAAAACTGTAGCTTTTGCACCTGCTGCGAGGTTCCATTCATTTGATGAAATTAGGTTTCCAACATCGTCAAAAACTTTAAAACCAGCAGTGTTTGGACCAGAAGTTCCTTGATTTAATGCAATAAAAGCGATTTTATTAATTCCAACTTGTAATGTAACATCAAAACTTTGATAAGATTTTCGGAGTGTTATATTTTTTATAATTGGAATATCGTTTATACTGATAGTTACTCTATCTCCATCAGGATATTGAAAGTCTCTACAAATAATTTTAACAGACTTAGATTGTGTTCTAAAGCTTCCTAAATCTTGGTCAATGACTGGATAGGGTGCATTTATTTTTTTCCATGATTTTAAAAAACGTTCTTCAGAAATTTTTTCAGCTGAAAGAATTCCTTTATCATTTAAATCTTCTTCTTTCTTTCTTTTTACTTCTTTCTTCTTCTGTTCATCAAATGCTTTTTTAAATCCATTTTGATTTTTAATATCTATTGAAATTGGCTTTTTTATATTGTTAGAAGGAATTGCAAGTATCCCTATTTTTACATTATTTTTTTTATTTGTGTCTACTTGACTGTTAATGGAAAAGGAAACCAGTAAGAAAATGGAATAAATATATTTTTTAGTAAGGTTCAAAATAGTATTTGAATTTGTTTTTTAAATATTACAAATATAATGCCGATATGATTGTAAGTCGTTTAGATTTTGTTAAAAATTGAATTATTCAATCAGAAAATTAAAGTAGGTGTTTGGATATGGTTCATTTTGTAATGTAAAATGCCACCATTCGCTATCATAAGGGATAAAACCATTTTTAATCATAGTTGTTCGAAGTAGCATTCTATTTTCCTTTTGAATTGTTGTAATGTTTTTAAAAAATGGGTGAGAGACCTCCCCAAAAAAATCATAGTCACTTCCCATGTCTAATTCATTTCCAGTTTTTAAATCAACGATGCTAAGATCTACACTACTACCTCTAGTGTGACCAGATTTTGTCGCAATAAAACCCATTTTGAATAATTCTGACTTTTTAATACTTGGATAGTAATTCTGTTTCATTATTGTATCATTAATTTGTTTTGCCCATCTAACAAAGTGATCTACAGATTGCTGAGGTCTGTAAGCATCAAACACGATAAGACTTTTGCCAATATATAGTAATTCTTCTTGAACTTTTTTCAATGCTATGGCAGCTTGAGAAGAAATAATAACTTTATTTTTTAGATACCCATCAATTGGTTTTCCAATAAAGTTATTTGAACTTAGATACCGTAATTCTTTTTGAATAGTAGTATCTATTTCTGACAAATAAGAAAAGCCTTCTGGTAGTTTCTGACCACTTAGTTCTAAACTAATAAAAGCTATAAAAAAAATAATACCTGCTTTCATGAGCTAAAAGTATAGAAAATATTTAATTTTGTATACTATGGAAACACTAACATTAACGACACCGGCTTTATTATTCTCTGCAATTTCTTTAATCATGTTGGCATTTACAAATCGATTTCTAGCTTATGCAGCTGTTATTAGGAATTTACACGATGTATATTTAGATAAAAAAGATGAATCTCTATTAAGACAAATCCAAAATTTAAAACTTCGTTTGACATTAACTCGTTGGATGCAGATTTTCGGTATTGGAAGTTTATTACTATGTGTTTTAACAATGTTTTTAATATACATAAAATACAAAATCATAGCAGTTTGGTTGTTTGGTGCTGCACTATTGTTGTTAATTAGCTCCCTTGCCTTATTAATTAGGGAGATTCAAATTTCATCAGAAGCATTAGAGCATCACCTTTCGGATATCGAAGATCATTTGAAAAAAAAGTAATTACTATTTTGTTAAAACACAAAATACTCTTGTGATATACCGAATTAATCATTTTTATTGTTGAACATGTTTTTTTAGATATCTTCAATTTTTAGGGTCATATATTTATGATTATCTTTAGGGCTTAATTCTTAATCATAATGATTACACCCAAAAAAATTAATAATTTTATGTTGTTCAAGCTCCCCTTAGCCTACCTTGGCGGGGTAAGAGTAGCCTCTATAGATAAAGATACTGCCATCGTAAATATAACTCATAAATGGTTGAATCAGAATCCGTTTAAATCTATGTTTTGGGCAGCTCAAGGGATGGCTGCAGAAATGGCTACAGGTATTTTGGTGATGAGAGGCATAGAAAATATAAAAAAGAAAGTATCGATGTTGGTTATTAATCAACGAGGAAGTTTTACTAAAAAAGCTACTGGTAAAATTAGATTTGAATGTCACCATGGTAACCTGGTCGCTAATGCTCTTGAAGAATCTATAAAGACTGGTAAGGGAAGGGTTATAACAATGAAATCTGAAGGCTTTAATGCTGAGGGTGAATCAGTCTGTAGCTTTCATTTTGAGTGGAGTTTAAAAGTAAAACAATAAATATTTTTTATCTTATTATTCTGTTTCTTTGATGGTTTTTATAAAACTTGCTAATTCTCTGCCATATATAGATTGCTTTACATTTATCGATAAAGAGTTATTAATACTATCTAGATACTTGATATTGGCATCTACCAATTCTGTTAAGGTAATATATGCTGCGGCCTCAGTATCTGCATGATTCAATGCAAAGTTAATAGTGTAAATATATTTTTTAATATTTTGTCTTTCAGACTGTTTCCTCAGAGACTTAGAAGTTTCTATGTCGTTGTCTTTTTGGGCTTGTATATTCGCTGCCAACAAATCTAATTGTTTTCCTTGAAATTTTGTAGCTACACCTTTGTATTTCTCAATAATTTTTTGGTTTTTTGAACCTTTAATTTGAGGTGAAATTCCAAATTTATCAAGCCTGTCATTAATACTAATAGTTCCTTCTTCACCAAAGAAAGAAATCTTATTTTGGTTACCTTTTAGATAGATATAGTATATTTCAGCAGAACTTATATTATCGGTCAGTGTAAAGCTTTCATTACCAAATAACTGAATTGAATCTACTGAAATTAAAAGGGTGTCTTGCATCTTTTGTAAATACAAAGTACCTTTCTTTAGCCCTTTAATTTTTCCTTGAATAACCATATTACCAAGTTCTTTTTCTTTCGAACATGCTATAATCAAGACCAATAAACAAATCACAAGTATTCTCTTCATAATTTTAAAACATTAGGCTACAAATATGCAGATTTCTATTTAAACTGGTGCAGCTAATTCCAATAAAATGGTACATCCAATGGCAGCAATTGTTCCTATTGCATATCCAAAAACGGCTAGTAAAACTCCAACAGTTGCCAATGATGGATGAAAGGCTGAAGCAACAATAGGTGCAGAGGCGGCACCCCCAACATTCGCCTGACTTCCAACAGCTAAAAAGAAAAAAGGCGCTTTAATAATTTTTGCTACAAGGATTAGTAATCCTGCATGGATACTCATCCAAACAATTCCAATAATAATTAAACCCCAATTATCAAAAATCATGGTTAAATCCATTTTCATTCCAATGGTAGCAACCAATACATAAATAAAAACACTTCCAATTTTACTAGCTCCTGCTCCTTCATAATTTTTTGCTTTAGTGTAGGATAGTAAGACGGCCATAATTGTAGAAATACTAACTAACCAGAAAAATTGAGATCCTAGGAAAGTAAATATATTTCTTGTAATTTCAGATGAAATACCACTAATAAGACCTTTAAAAAAATCTGCTAAAAAACTTGCTGCAAAGTGTCCAAAACCAACCGTACCGAATGCAATGGCCAGAATAATCATATAATCTGTAAGCGTTGGGGTTTTTTTTATTTTTTGAGTGAAAGAAATTACTTTTTCTTTTAATTCTTCAATAGCAGAAGTGTCTGCTTTAAGCCATTTATTGATGGCGTCTTTTTTTCCAATACCAATTAGCAAAATTGCCATCCAAACATTAGCAACAACAATATCCACAAAGATCATTCCTCCATATTTTGCTGGATTGTATTGATAAATTTCTAACATAGCAGTTTGGTTTGCACCACCACCAATCCAACTTCCCGCAAGGGTAGAAAGACCTCGCCAAACCGCATCAAAATCTCCACCACCAACAGTTTCTGGAGATACCAAAGAAATAAGTAATATGGCAATGGGGCCTCCAATAATAATACCAACAGTACCTGTGAAAAACATAATTAATGCTTTAGATCCCAAATTAAAAATAGCCTTTAAATCTATACTTAAGGTCATTAGTACTAGCGCAGCAGGTAATAAAAATCTACTAGCTACATAGTATAATTGAGAACTTTCTTTTACAATTTCACCGCTAGCATTTGTAGTTTCCCATTCCGTCGCAATAGCGCCTACGGTTGTGAAAATAGCCGGTATAAAATAGGCCATAAAGAGACCAGGTACTATTTTGTAAAACTTATGCCAAAAACCACTTGTTTTAGCTTCTGTATAGAATACAAAACCAAGTGAAATCATTAAAATTCCGAATACAATTGCATCATTGGTAAAAAGAGGTTGTTCCATAATTTTGATTTTAGCTAAAGTACTAAAATAGCAGCATAAAAAAAGCGAAGTTGAAAAACTTCGCTTTAAGAATTAAAACTTCTGCACTTCTTTAAAAGGAGAAATACGAATAGTTTCTACTGTTGTTTTATACGCCTTCCAATCTGTCTCAAAAAACGCATTAGTTTGGCTTATTGCTGTCTCTAATGCCTTTTTATATTGGCTAATTAATTGCTTTTCAGTAGTTGTTAGATGACCAAACCTACTCCCAACATATCTTCTTGCAGAGGAGTAACGTCTGCTTACGGTTACTTCTGGGTTCCTAGTAATTCCTTGGCGTTTGTCTATACTTCCTATATATACAGCAATAAGCTTTTCTATTTTTTTGATAATGTCTTTAGATGCATTAATTTGATTTTTGTATTTCTTTTTGTCTTCTTTGGTCAGATCTTTCTTAAATGCAGTAGCCGTATTTTTACTTTCTACCAATTGTTTTACAGCATCTGCCATTAATTGCTGATCTTTTTCCATGTCTTTACTAGCATTGTAGATTTCTGTCATGGCATCTGTGGACATCTCCAATCTTGGATCAAACTCAACTTTTATGCTACTTTCTGAAATTTGATCTCCAAAAGACATTTTTAAGTTATAGGTGCCGGGTTTTACAGAAACACCTCTAGGCTCATTGGTTCTTTTTCTTATTTTTCTTGAAGGTCTGTCTGCACCTTTTTCGTTCATATACCAATACATTCTATGAATTCCATTCTCTTTTGGGGCTTTTTGGTGTAAAGTTCTAATTAAACGAGCACCCTCAAAAATTTCTAATTTTATAGAATCAAATTTCACCTCAGAGATCAGCTCTTTTTTAATAAGAGGTGCTTCTGTTTTTTTAGCTCCTTTTCGTTTCTTTTTTCTTGCAGTCTCCTTTTCTTTCTTCTCTTCTTTAGCTGCTGGTCTGTTTATGTAATATGAAATCATGGCTCCAGACCGTTTGTTTTCTCCATTAAATAAGGCATCACCTCCAAATCGACTTCCTGTTGGTTGTTGATAAGCAGCTTGGTATGCCGTTGGCGGAGTAAATAACTGTAGGTTTTTAGCAAGTACATTGCCATTAGCCATAGCACGAAGTGGTCTAATATCATCTAAAACCCATGCTGCTCTTCCAAAAGTACCAATTACTAAATCATGTTCTCTAGGTTGTATCACCAAATCTTTTGTAGAAACTGTTGGGAAACCAGCAGTCCATTTCATCCATTGGTTTCCAGCATCTAAAGAGATATACAAACCATCATCTGTTCCTAAGAAAAGTAAATTAGCGTTAATAGGGTCTTCAACAATACTTAAGGTGTAGCTTTTTACGTCATTTTCATCAACAATACGAGACCAGGTAGTACCGTAATCCTTTGTTCTGTAAGCATATGGTGTAAAGTTAAAACGCCTGTAATCATTTGCTATTAATAGAGCTTCTCCTTTGTTTTTGTTGGAAGCTTTTATTTGTGCTATCCAACTCCCTTTGGGTAATCCTGGAATGTTAGCACTAACATCTCTCCAGGTTGAGCCACCATTTCTAGTCATATGAACTCTACCATCATCTGAACCCGTCCACAACATATTTTGTTCAACTTCAGAAGGTTCTATCACTAAAATAGTGGTGTGGTTTTCTGCACCAGTTGCATCCATGGTTAATCCACCACTTTCTGCTTGCTTTTGTTTCTCTTTATCATTGGTAGTTAAATCATTTGATATGATAGTCCATGTAAGTCCTTTGTCTATAGATTTGTGAACAAATTGGCTTCCAAAATATAAAGTGCTATTATCAAATGGATCCATATTAATGGCAGCATTCCAATTAAAACGAAGGGCTACCTTAGGGTCAGGGTGTGTTGGCTTAACAGAATAATTATTTCCTGTGATGTGGTCATATCTTACTACAGAGCCCTGCTGACTCATAGACCATCCATAGCGAGAATCATCTTTGTCTGGGACTACATCAAAACCGTCTCCAAAACTAATTTCTTGCCAATATGAATTTCTAATTCCTTGGGCTTTCCAAACGTATGCAGGACCTCTCCAAGAGCCGTTGTCTTGCATTCCTCCATAAACATTATATGGATACTCATTATCTACATTTATATGATAAAATTGAGCTACAGGTAAATTACCAATAAAACGCCAAGTAGCCCCTTTATCTTTGGTGATGTTCATGCCTCCATCATTTCCATCAATCATAAAAGAACCATCCTCTGGGTGAATCCACCATGCGTGATGATCTGGGTGAACACCATTAGAAACTCCATAGGCAGGCATTAATTCTTTAAAGTTTTTTCCACCATCATCAGAAACATTTACATAAGTAAATACGGTGTAGATTCTATTTTCATTTTGAGGGTCTACATAAATTTCTGAATAATAAAAAGGCCTATTTCCAATACCAGGTTTATCATTTATTTTTTTCCACTTAAATCCACCATCTTCACTTTTATATAGTGCGTTCTTTTTTGCCTCTACTAAAGCATAAACAACAGTAGGATTACTTCTTGAAATAGCAACACCAATTCTTCCTAATTCCCCTTTTGGAAATCCTTCTTTTTCGGTAACTTCTGTCCAAGTATCACCTCCATTGTAGGTAATATATAAACCACTACCTTCACCACCTGATTTAAAAAACCAGGGATCGCGTTTGTGTTCCCACATGGCAGCAATTAATTTGTTTGGATTTGAAGGATCCATCACCAAGTCTGCAACACCAGTTTTTATATTATTATATAGTATCTGTTTCCATGTTTGTCCACCATCTGTGGTTTTGTAAACCCCTCTTTCTTTGTGCTCTCCCCATGGAGATCCAATAGCACCCACATACACCGTGTTTGGGTTGGTAGGGTCTATTATAATTCTATGGATATGACGGGTTTTTTGAAGTCCCATAGGTAACCAGTTTTTACCGCCATCTAAAGATTTATAAATACCATAACCACCATTAAGGCTGTTTCTAGGATTTCCCTCACCAGTACCTGCCCAAATAACACTTGGGTTAGATTGTTGAATGGCTACTGCACCAATTGAGGCTGTTATCTCTTTATCAAAGATAGGATCCCATTTAATTCCTCCAGAAGTAGATTTCCAAAGCCCTCCAGAAGCTGTTCCAACATACATGATATCTGGATTTGAATTGACAACATCTATTGAGGTTACTCGACCACTCATACCACCAGGGCCAATATTTCTTGGGGTCATATTTTTCAATAAATCCATAGTAAATTCTTGTGAAAAGATAGAGAATGAGGCTACAAAAAATAGTAAAGTGAAGATTTTTTTCATCGGTAAAGATTTAATTGATTTTTTATGATTGAAAGGTACGAGTTCTGATTTTTAAAAAATCTTAAAGAAATGTTAATGGAATTTAGAAAGACAATAGTAAGAGCTTTAGTCCATTAACTTTTAATTTTTAATACTTCTCAATTACTTGTTTAGATTTTAACAAGATTTAAGAGTCTTTATTTTAAGTATTTTACATATGGCTTTTTTATTTGTTTTTTCAACTATTTTTTAAAACAGTGTAAATAAATGTAAGTATTTATTTTATTTTGTAACTAAATGACCACTATTTTTCTAACTTGGTAAAAAATTAAATGAAATATTATGATGATGAAATTTAACCTCACATTTATTTTTTTATTAATGATCAATATTTGTTTTGCAACTGAAAATGGTCCTGTTTGGGGACAAACAGGTCATAGGGTTATTGCAGAAATAGCCTACAATCATTTAACTAAAAAAGCAAAAAGAAATCTTGAAAAATTGCTAAATGGAGAAGGCTTGGCTATTATCTCTACTTATGCGGATGAAATCAAATCTGATGAAGCCTACAATAAATATAGTACTTGGCATTATGTAAATTTTAAATCTGGGGAAACCTATGAAACTTCTGAAAAAAATCCTAAAGGAGATCTTATTCAAGGCATTATAGAATGTCTAAAAATCATCTCAAACCATAGATCAAGTAAAGAAAATCAAATATTTTATTTGAAGTTATTGGTTCATCTAATGGGAGATTTACATCAACCATTACATATTGGTAGAGAAGTAGATAGAGGAGGGAATGCTATTAAAGTAAAATGGTTTAGAGGAAAGACAAACTTACATTCTGTATGGGATACAAAAATGATTGAATCCTTTAATATGACCTATACCGAATTGTCTTCTAATTTGAATTATTTTTCTAAAAATCAAAAAGAAGCAATTCAAAAAGGATCTGTCTTAGATTGGGTAAATGAAACTAGAGTTATTACCATGAAAGTTTATAAATCTGTAAAGATTAATGACAACTTGAGTTACAGGTATATGTACGATCATTTTTCTACAGTAAAATCTCAATTAAAAAAAGGAGGCCTTCGCTTGGCAAAAGTATTAAACGAGTTGTTTGGGTAAAAGGGAGTAAGAAAGAGTAATAAAGATACTTTATGTTCTTATTCTGAAACTTTTAGTCGAGCTTCTGCTTTTACAGAGATGTCTGCATATTTTTCACCCTTATATTTTAAATATCCAGAAATAGCAATCATTGCAGCATTGTCAGTCGTATATTCAAATTTTGGAATATAAGTAGTCCACCCCCAGTTTTTTTGGGCTAGCTGTAATCTTTTTCTAATTTCAGAATTTGCAGAAACCCCACCAGCAATGGCTATATGTTTAATACCAGTTAGCTTTACTGTATTCTTTAATTTTTCTAGTAAAATTTCAACAATGGTATGCTGAATAGATGCGCAGATATCGAATAAGTTTTCTTGAATAAACGCTGGGTTTTCTTTTAGATTTTTTTGAATAAAATAAAGAATTCCTGTTTTTAAACCACTAAAGCT
>TARA_B110000003_G_scaffold271095_1_pt1 | contig 11966 bp, 9 predicted proteins | sample TARA_B110000003 | Tara Oceans TARA_B110000003 (sample SAMEA4396424) | marine metagenome | biome: Westerlies Biome; feature: [SRF] surface water layer (ENVO:00010504); material: water (ENVO:00002006), including particulate matter (ENVO:01000060) such as... | depth 5 m
TTCCGTCGGTGCGATGCAAAAATAATTTCGAATCAAGGCCAAGCGAGTCAAAACGTTTCAAATGGGTCCACTGTGCCATGAAACCCTTAAAGAAATTATTTGCTTTCGGGCTCTTCAGCATTCGCTCGATCTGTTTTTCTATGACTTGAGGTTTCTGCAGGTCGCCTGCTTCGGCAAGCCGGTTAAGTTCTTTGTCGGGTGTGCCACTCCAAAGGAAATATGAAAGGCGATTGGCCAGGCTGTAGGCGTCGAGTACTTTTGACTTTTCCTTTGCTTGTTCTTTGTTGACTACCTGATTTGGCAGAGCCCTTTCGCTTTCTTTGTTACTTAGCTTGGTTGGTTGTTTTTGAATGTCATCCGGTTCGCATAGATAAAGAAAGCGAGTGGATGTCAGGATCATCGCCAAGGGATTAATGATTGCTTCACGAAACCCGAGTCCGGACTTTCGCTGTTGTTGGTAGTATGCAAATAGCTTCTCCAGATACTCATTGGAGATGGTTCGGTTACGATAAGCAACTTTGCCAAACTCAGCTAAGAAATCCTTTGCGGACAAATCGAGCTCTTCGTCGGATGCCGACTTTACTTGAAATTTCTCAATCAGGTTTTCAAACGGTGATTTGGGACCGTAGAACGGGCCTTCAACTTCCATCCATTTGGCAAAGATTGTATCCTTCGGCGCACTTGGTTCGATCGGTTTATAGTGGTGGTAGAACTGTTCAAACCCGGGCCCGCCCCGTTTGTCTTCGAGTGCAAAGACATGTTTGCGGGATTGGTGCCAGTGTTTCGGGCGAAAGTCGGGTGCGAATACCGGATGATACTCAGCCTCATGTACTGATGGTTGGTCTATCGATCCTTCAATCCAAAAACTACCGATAGCTCTACCGTGCTTACCGTTGAATCTTCCATTGTGCACCATCAGACGAACACCCCGGCGTACTTTTACACCGTCGACGACTCCGCCGCAAAACCGAACCTGATAGTGAGCTCTCGCATCGTGGCGGAAGAAAACCCCCACATGCTCCACAAGCAGGTCATGTGACAACATGCGTCCCTTGTCATGGATGTGCATATTACGTTGGTAGTACTGTTCCTGACCTTTCCATACGCCGTTTTGCGCATTCGGTCCATCGGTGTCGTACTTTTTCCATTCTTCTTGGGTTAGTCCAGCTTCGGCGGGCGTTTTTCCCTCTTTCTTGACCAACCTGACTTTTTCCATGAACTCATAGATCCGCTTGCTCCGGGTTTCGGTATTGGCAAACTCCCGTCGTTCAAGCACTTTGGATTCCTGCCGTGACTCACAAGCCCAATGCAGAGCCGTTTTGGCGACTTCCTGAGCAAATTTGAAATAGGTTTCCAGTTGTATCGCGGTCAGTGACTGGTTTTGTCCAATGGTGTCAAACCGACCGCTCGGATCATCCGGGAGTTTCTCTCCATTAATCCGGATTCCCATTAAATCCTTGATGGTCGTAATGTATTCACGCTTGTTCAATCGGCGCAGAGCAATCTCACCGCCACTGTCTTTTAGCATCTTCTGGGCGGATTGTAAGGATTCGGTGAGATCGCCAACCACTTTGGCCAATTCTTCCTTGCCTGGTTGAGCTTTCTTTTTCGGGGGCATCTCGCCCGAATTTAGTTGGTCGAGAATATCCTGCCAGTTCTGGGCATCCGCGACATCGACGATGGACCGGGTAAGTCCTTCCAGATCAAGGTCAGCCTTGGAGGTATCGGTATCGTGACAGTCGAAGCAGTAGTTTTCGAAAAAAGGTTCAATGCTTTTGGGGATCGCTACCTCTGGCTTTGCATCGGCTTGAAACCAGCCAATAAAGGAAACCACGGGTGTAATAAAGAATGTAAACCTATTGGAAGTGAAAATCATAGGGGCATAATTACGAAAGAGAGGTTAATGAAGAACATCTAAAAATATATGATTTATAACATATTCATTTTAAGGTATCGCGACAATTTTTCAATCTGATCCAGCTCGTCATCAGTATCTTAATTACTCCGTATTTGAATTGATTTTAACGCTAAACCTTTTGGTTTTGCTTCTACGCTGAAAAGTAGAACCAACCTCCAACGACTCCGCCAACAATTCCGCCGGCAATAGCCCCGATCGCCAGCCCTGTTACTCCGAACTTCCAGAATCCGAGGCCGCCGAGAACGGCGGCTCCAATAAGGGCTCCACCAACTGCCCACTTGATCGTTGTTCCGGTTTCATGTAATAGGTCTGTTCCGGCTTCTCGTCCAATATCCTTGATGAACCCCCCTATTCCAGACTTTTTTTGAGTCCCTCGGGAGGTTTCAGTGTCACGATGATTTTGATTTTCTGTTGTCATGAAAGTTGGCGATTTTTAATGTGATTTACTTGTTGGTGCTAAACTGATGCCCAAAGATGCAGTGTCTGTGCGTTAAAAATAACTGGGCGATTCTTTATATAGCGAACATTTTGTTTTGGCATGTTTCAAAATTTAAACTTATAGATCTTTTGGAGTTACCACTTTCCAACATGCATTTTCACGAATTGAAAAGGATCCAAGTAGTTTATCTTCCATCTGTTTTCGCAAAAGAACTAATTCGGCAAATTCATCCTCAGTAGGTGGCTCGGTTAGGAATAGGGACCATTTGGGTTGGCCCCAATGTGTTTCCTTGTAGTTGGTCCCTTCTTTTTCAACCAAAAGAATCCCGGATGTTTCGTGGTTCATGATTTCTCCAAAAACAATATCGATTTGTAGTTCGTCCTTTCCTGTTTCAAACCAAGCACCGGAAGCAAATCCAGCCATCGCATTTAAGCAGGGATAGGACGGGTGATCGGAGCGTGCAATACCTAGTTCCTTGAAAGGTGAATCCCGTCTTGAACCTTCGAATACGGGTTTTCCGTTAATGGAAACAAGTAGGTGGTTGTCCGCATAACCCCAAAAACGATAACGCCCGGGATTCGGTGGTATAACCTGTCCATGATACCAGACCATCCATCCAAATTCCTCTGCATAAGGAACAAGACCGGCACGGGTTGGGAAGGTTTGATAGCTACCCAAAATTCCTGAATAACGGAGGGGATTACCCTGGGTTAATTCTTCAAGGCAGGAACGGTCATGAAAACCAGATTGCACAAGTGGAAGAAACTGTTTGGCGATCAGATCACTCTTTTGCTTAAGTCGCGTTGTGCTTGTCGAACTTTTAAACCCAAGAATCTTACCGTGTAAAGATGCGTCATTCGGAGGGAAGGGCGGGGTGGAAAGTTCCGAAATTTCGGGATGACCCGAATGACTTTGCCAGTCAACCTGCCCGTCCCGTCCAAACTTTGCGAGATCCCCTTCGATCATCAATTTATCTTTCGAATCATCTTCTGACTTAACTGCAACCTGCCCGTCCAATACCAGAACCCTGGAGCCAGCCTTATTTGCTTTTACCACAAAGCTCGTGCCCAGATCAGTGATCTCTCGTTCAGGAGTTTTAACCACAAACCCGATCCCCTGTGGCGGTACCACCAACTTGATCTGCCCCTCGAGAAGGTTGACTCGCTTTGAACTATCCATCTTTAGGTTTAAAGGAGCGGTCCCCAGCACATGGACTCCTGATTCATTGTAGGCTAACTCAATAAGGCCCGAGCTAATGGTAAGCTGATCGCCGGGAAACAATTTATCACCCGAGGCTATCTTCTTCTCTCCGTTTATCTTAGCTTTCCCTTCTGTATGGATTACTTTTGCTAGAAATTGGGGAGATTTTTCCTCTTCAGATTTCATGGTGAAGAGAAGGGTAATCATTAGGAGTATAATGGCTGCGCTTCCCCCAAAGGCCCACTTCCAAAACAATACATTGGGGAAAGATGGGACTTCATTCTTGGATATAGTATTTCGGGCTTCAATTACCCGACCTGCATCGGCCACTAAAACGGCTTGTTCAGCTATAGAACTTAATAGGTCGCGAGCATTTCGGTCACTCTTCAGCTGTTTTTCGATCTCTAACCGTTCCTGCTTTTCCAGGTTTCCATCTAGATACTTCAGCAGTTTTTCGTACAGATCATCCTTATTTTGATCTTGTTTCATTGGTTACCTCCAGGCTCCATTTTTAGCTCGACGCATTTTCTTAAAGAATTCTGAATTCGTGAGAGCCTTTTGTACACGGCATCGAGGGTTATGCTGATGGAGTCAGCAATCTCTCCACAGCTCAAGCCTTCGAAATAACGTAAACGGAGTATTTTTTCTGATTTTTGTGGCAATTCTTCCATGCAATCACGAAGCAATTCGAATCGATTTCCTTTGGGATTCAAATGATCATTTTGCCAATCCTGATGTATTAAGGTCAGGATATCTTCGTCAAAACCAACCGATTCCCTTCGATGCTTTCGGATCCAGTTCAAGCTATCCCTCCGAGCAGTAATGAAGGCCCAGGAAAATAAAGCGGCTTCAGCATCGAAATTCACATCCTTGGTTACTGCCTTAAGCACAGTGTTCTGAAAGATATCTTCTGCCACATGAGCATCCTTAACCACCAACCAGGCAGCTGCTGATATCCGCTCACGAGATTGCATGAGAAAGCGAAGTATTTCTTTTTCTGAAAGAGGCATTCAACTAGTTGAACACCTATGAATTTCAAAAACTGACATTCCGAGGAGAAAAAATTATATTTTTTGAAGCAACCAGTCTTTGACTTCTTCAATATTGGAAAATTCAGGTATCCAGGACAATTCGGTTGGTGAGTCAGTTGTGAATTCGCAACGCATCCGGACAGGGTGGGCACCGGATTCGATGGCTGCGTATTGGTTGTAGATCCGGTCATCGACTAGAATGGTCTCCTTGGGGTTGAGATTGTATTTTTGATAACAGTCCCGGAGTCGGTCAATTTTGGCAGTATCATGCATGAACTCTCCATGCTGCACACATTCAATGGTCAGGAAATCAGTAACGGGTGAAAGGATATCCCGAAGGTAGGCAGTCTTTGCCTCGACATCAAAGGTCGCGGACATGGTAAACTGACGGTAGCCCAATTGATTGAGTTCCTTAAGGACTTCGATCACTTTGGGGTAGAGCGGGCGATCTCTGAAAAAGGCCTGATCCGCACAAAAGTCGCGATCCATCTCGGTTCCCAGTTCCGGGTGGGTTTTCAATTCCAGGGCACCATACTCGGGAAGGATTGGCAGAACCTCAGGAAGTTGCTCCCACTTTAAGCCTTTGAATTGATCCCGATAGTTGGGATGCCCGGTCAGGAAATGATAGTAAGCAAAATTCAGATCCGCCAAGACTCCGTCGACATCCCAAAAGATATTTTTGATCGAGGATGGGTCCATTTTCTTAAGCGAGACTATCTGGGACGATCAAAGGAATCATATCCAAAGGCTTAGTTGTTTAGTTCCATCAATGTGAGCTTAGCATCACCGTTGCCATCGCGTCGACTGAATTGCTTTTTCAGTGCGGGAACATTCCGGCCTTCCGGGTTGCCGATGAATTCCTTGAGGGTGATGAAACCGTCCTGATTTTTATCCACCTTTTTGAATTGGGCGGCGGAGTAGGTCTTTTTGGATTTGGGAGTGGATGCATGATCAGGATTGTAATTGGGGTTTGGGGTTGGATAGATGGCCCCGGTTTTCGCGAGAAATTTGTCCAGTTCCTTGCTAAGTTCCACAACTTTTTTGGGGTGCTTCTTGGAGACTTCGTTTCTTTCTCCGATATCTTTCTTTAAATGGAATAACCAATGTTCGTGATCCCCGTTGGGTGCATTGTGAAGCAAACGTATGAGTTTCCATTCATCATCATAAATGGCGGCACTGTTCGGAAAGGTATCGGGTACCTTGGTGGCGTGAGGAAAGTAGGTGAAGATGTACCGCTTGTCCATGGGCTTACCTTCCAGGGCGGGACGGATTGAGAGGCCGTCAAAGGTCTGCTCTTCATTTTTTTGGATTCCCAGCAGATCCAGAATGGTTGGGTAAAAATCGGTGGAAGTTACCAGTTCTTTCGATTTCGACTCTTCCTCGATATGCCCGGGCCAAACCGCAATACATGGAACCCGTACGCCGCCATCCCAGTTGTTTCCTTTTCCCCCACGTAATGGTCGGTTGGAGGTCGGGGTGGTGCCATCCACCTGGCTGTACATATTCCCACCATTGTCGGAATAGAAAAAGATGAGTGTATTTTTACTAAGTTTAAGTTCGTCCAATTGATCGAGTACCCGACCGACGTTGTCATCGAGTGACTTGACCATGGCCGCGTAGGTTGGGGAATTTTGGGCATCGTCGGGGTCGATTTTGTCTTTGTATGATTCGATATAGTCGGCTTTTGCATTGAATGGGCCATGTACGGAGAATTGCCAGTAATTTAAATAGAAAGGTTTTTGATCTGCCGCCCGTTTTTCGAGGTAGGTATCAATCTCATCTGCCATGCGGTCTTCAATATGTTCGCCCGGGTAAGCCTCCTTGAAATCAGGGAATTTCCACGGTGCCACATAACTGCCCGCCGGTCCGGGACCATACCAATTGGGGATGTCGACATCAAAGCCATGATCCAGTGCAGTGAAAGGGCTCCTGCCCAGGTGCCATTTTCCAAAGTGAGCGGTATGATATCCGGCTAGCTTAAGAGTTTTCGCTATATTCGGATAGTTTGTATCGAGCCGGTTCACTTTTGTGAGAGTGAGTAATTTGTGGTGGGCGGGTGTATTAAGCTTAAGACTGGGTCGTAGGATTGGATCGCCTGCGATGTGACAGGTGGGTGCAGTCAGTCCGGTTCGTGCCGGGTGAAGTCCGGTGAGTACGGCCGAACGGGTGGGTGAGCAGAGAGGGCTGGCGGTGTAAGCCCGTTCGAAAAGCATTCCCCGTTTAGCTAGACGTTCCAAATTCGGGGTTTCATAAAGAGCCGTATGGCCATAAAGAGTGGTGTCTGCCCAGCCCAAGTCGTCGGCCATGATGAACACGACATTGGGCTTTGCGGAAAAGGCCGTGCCTAGCACCCAAAGAAAAGAGAAGGAAATGAAGAAGAGATTTTGAGGACGGAAATTCATATGGTTTAAATGTAATTGAATACTATTTCCTTACGGACTTGCCTAAGAAATTCTGCTTCCTGTTCAAATTTTATTTATTATGAACATTGAGTGGCTATTTGATCCATTTTCCCCAGACATCTGAAGCCTTCAATGGTGGAGCAGAAAGGATTACGTCCGGGTAAGTGCCTAATGGAAGTTGGTCGGCATAGATATCAGTTAACAGTATCTTGGCTCTTTTAAGTAGATTATCGACCTTTTCGGGGTGTTCCTTTGCTAGGTTCTTGGCTTCGAGCGGATCGTCTTTGAGGTTGTGAAGAGAATAGCCATCAGATAGCACCGGGTCACTGTCATGCTTGTTAGTGCCGTAGTTGAAGAAGAGTTTCCAGTTGCCCTTCCGAATAGCGGTTACCTGCCCCATTCCGTGCCAGTAGAGCAGTTCGGTTCGTGCAGGCTTGGTGTCCGGTTTGGATAAATTTTTCCACACATCGACGCCGTCGAGCCTCTGAGCGTCTTTGGGAGGATCGATTTTTACATCGCAAACTGAGGCTAGAGTTGGATAGAGATCGATTGCACTAACTAGGGAGTTGTTCATTTTGTTTGCTTGAATCTTTGAAGGGTAACGAATTATCAATGGAACCCGAGTACCACCCTCCAAAGACTGCCACTTATGACCCGTAAATGAGGGGTTGTCGTTAGGACCCTGCTGGCCGGGTTGACGACCGTTGTCGGAAGTGAAGATCACGATGGTATTCTTCTCTTTGCCAGTGTCCTTAAGTGTGCTGAGGATTTGCCCAATGCGTGTGTCAAGTTCGTTCACCACATCAGTATATTTCCCGGATTTATTCTCGCCTGACCTGCCATGCCAATCAGGATGCGGGTCAGCGGGGAAGTGGGGTGCACTCCAAGGCACGTAGAGAAAGAAAGGTTTATTACTCTTCTCCTTAATTACTCGAACTACTTCTTGCGAGAAAGTTTCAGTGAGCAGGCGATTATCCCACTTTTTTTGAACCAGTTTGCCATTGCGATACATGTCTCGATTTTGGTTGTTGGACATGTATATGCAGTAGACTGAATCGAAACCCTGATCTTCGGGACGCATATTCACATTTCCTAAATGCCACTTACCCGTCATTGCAGTACGGTACCCTGCATCGCGAAAGGTTTCGGCAATGGTGTGCACCCTGGGCGACATTCCTGATTTGCCTGGGAAACCATATCCCAGCACTCCCCGACGCCACCCGATTCGTGCAGGGTAGGACCCTGAAAGTAATGCCATTCGAGATGGTGAGCAGACAGGATTGCCCGCATAGTAATTTGTAAGCTTAACTCCTTGCTTTGCTAGTTGATCTAGGCACGGCGTCTTAATGCGTGTACTTCCGTAACAGGATAAATCCTCGTTGGCCAGATCGTCAGCCATCATCAGGATCACATTTGGTTTTGCAGAGAATGCAGTGGAAAATACACAAAGAATAAATACGAATTGGAGTAGAAGATTTGGAGGACGGAAATTCATAAATACTGTAAAGAGTAGTGATTACGAAGCCACGAAATTAATCGTGGTCTTGAGTTTAAGTGTCTTGTTGGTTTGTACCCGCTTTTAAAGATGCGTTTGGTGCATTCGAATCAAATTCAGAAAGCTTAATCATTGCATTTACCCGCCTTGCATTCCTTTTAGATTCCAGTAATGCAATTATCGCTATTGCGATGGGATATAGCCCCCAAATGGGTATTTTAGCTGGAAATATACAGAAATAAATAAGGATGCCGAACAGAAGCAGGGATGTAATAGGAACAGATAAGGAACGCCCCGTATAATATTCCCATGCAGATTCGCTGATTCTTTTTCTGAGGGATTCTTTGGCTTCAGCCTCTTTGAGGATGAAATTGGCGATGGCTTCTTCGTTTTTGACTTTCATAAAAAATGTGTTTGAACCCTTTTTTCTTAGGGATTTGTACAACAAAATCCGCTTACTTTTTCTTTGGCTAATTCGGAGCAGGTAGTGTGGCTTATATCAGGGTTCGGTGCTTGTTTCATTTCTGAGCAAGGGGAGCTTTTTTATCAAATTGTCGCAATAGGTCCATTGGTCGAGTGTCTCCTTCCACTCTGGCGGAATTGCCTCAACCCCCTTATAGGCTCCAAGTACCATGCCAATCGCGATACTGCGGGATGCATTGTCGCCCCCTACCATGGCATTGCCCTGCATAGCCTTTTTTAGTCCATCTTCCTGCTCGGCATATTTTAAGATAAAGTAAACGGCACCCGGCAGAGTTCCCTCTGTTGGGCTTGCTTTTCCCACCTTGATCGGTTCCGAGCGGCCGACATCCCAGAGTCTGGCCATACTGGTAAGTGCGAGATCGTCGCTAAACGCTTCTTTAAAAAGGGCGGAATTTGGATCCGCTTCTTCTTCAACCTTGGCGATTGCCTGTAGTGCTTTGTCCTTAAAAAAGCCACCCATCTGCTCGGCAACCTCCTCAATCGCTTCCCGTGGCGCCATGCCATGGATCACACGGTGCGTCACGCGGGCAAAAAATTCTCCGCCACCAAGGGCATGAGCGTCTTTGTGCGTAAACATTGACTTTCTGGCAACATCGACAAGCTCTTCTTCCGATTCATAATAGGCATGGGCTGCGACGTGGCGAATGGCCATGGCATTGGATATGCCGCCCAAGTGTTCAGTCGGAACGCCTTGCTTGACTTGGGCATAGGTTTCTTGCGTCATGGTACAGATCCATGAACCCCAACTCTTTTCCAGTCGTTTCATCCAGTGGGGAATCAACGCGGCGACACTGAACGGTCTGGGTGGATCAGCTATTTCAGCCAAATGCTCTAAGACCAAAATATTATAATCGCCGTAGTCGGTTGTACCGCCGGCTTTTTTACCGGGATGATAATTTCTTTCGCCCCATCCAATGCCATGAGTTTGACCGCCCATCCTTTCACCGGGAGACATAAATTTCCCAATCGGTTTTTTTCCATAGGCCTCATAAATCTTTTGGGCGTCGTATTCGTAATGACTTCCCAAACAAAGCGCATCCCCGACGACCGCGCCAAAAAATGCCCCTTTTATGGCATCACTCTTTTTGATGTTACTCATTATAATTATCTTATGAACGGAAGGTGTAGAAAAATTTGTTTAGATGGGAACGGTTTACTAACCATGCCCTATAAACCTTCGGACATCAATACTCTCATTCACCTCGTTTTATCCTATTTCTTCTTTTTGTTTTTATTGGCGTGATAAGCCGCTAGCTGGTCCAATACTTTCTGACTGGCTTCTGCATCACTGGTTCCTTCTCCTGGCACGAAATCACCATATGGTCGGGGACCCAGTTCCTTTACTGTTCTGGTAAGTATCGCTTTCATTTTTTTAAGTTGTCCGGCATAACTCGAATCGTCAGCTACATTTTTTTGTGAGTTCGGATCTTTGGATAAGTCATACAGTTGATCAGCAGAAAAAATATCCGGATGGAAATACCTGGCTCTGGAAATTCCGCTGCTTAAGCCAAGTAGAGTTTTATAGGCACGATCCGCCCGTTTACTTTGTGCCTCAGAAATCTGTTCATCTGTGTAGCGAATACTTATGTATTCAAAGGCTTCCGTCTTGATCGCCCGGGCCGCACCTTGTTCTCCATAGATATATTTTCGGATGGAAACTGCAGGATCCTTAAACATGGGAGCTAGGCTTTTGCCGTCGATATGATAGCCTTTTGGTATCTTTACCTTGGCCAATTCGAACCAGGTTGGGACAAAATCAGTGTTTTGTAAAAGTCCACGGCTGACCGAGCCGGGCTTGATCACTTTTGGCCAGCGGATCAGGCAGGGGATTTCGGTTCCCCGAGTCTTGATCAATGATCCTTTTCTCTCCGACCCATGATCCGATACGAAGACCACGATGGTGTTGTCGGCAATACCGAGCTTATCGAGTTTATCGAGAATGAGTCCGAGGCTGTCATCCATCCAAAGGTACCCGACCTCCGCTTCGGTTAATCCCGCTTTTTGTATTCGTTCCCATACCGATTTCCGATCGATCAACCCTAGGGGTTTTTTCAGGAAGCCTTCTCCAGTTGCCAGTTCTTTTTCCATCATTGACTTGAACCATTCCCTATTAGGGCCGTGAAGAAGAGTAGAGCAGCAGTGCAAATAGAAAGGCTGATCCTTGTGCTCCTCGATAAACTCTAGGGCGGCCTTTGCGGTCCAGTCCGGATTATGTCCCTTAAATGGGTGCTTGAGGTTTCCCCAGTAAATATTTTTTGCCCAGGTAAAACCGTTCTTTTTGATTAATTCCCGCTGAAGTTTTTCGAGTTTGAATTTCCGTTTGTTTAGATGTTCGGAGTATGTAGCATTTTTTGGAACATCAAGGTCACCAAAGAGGGACCCTTCTTTTGAATGATCCGTATCGTGGACATGATATTTACCAACAAAGCCGGTGGCGTATCCGGCATCAGCGAGAACCCGCCCGACATTCATTCGGTCAGATTCCAATCCAACATTGAAGGCTGGGAGTGCCTGGGTGCTTTCCGGGCATTCCTCGAGAAAGGTGTTGGAATGAGATGAGCTTGCGTAGCGACCGGTAAGAAAAGTGTATCGCGAAGGCGTGCAGACCGTACTGGTCACATGAGCATTATGACAGATCATTCCTTCCTTGGCCAATCGATCGAGGTTGGGGGTTAGAACTTTCCCTCCGTATGGACTGGTCTCAGGCTTATCGTAATCGTCGACCAGGAAGACAATGATGTTGGGTCTTTCATCCTTCTCACCGTGTGATGGGCAAAGAAAAACGAAGAGAAAAAGAAAGGAGAAAAGTAGAGGAAGGGTTATTTTCATGTGGATAGAATTTAAAAGAATAATCGGATGGTTTAACTAACTGAAAAACCAAGGATAAGTTTCATTATCTTTAATTCTTCCCAAATAACTTTTGTTTTTTGCAAGGATATCCCTGAAATCATCGAGTCTTTCTTTTAGATGATCTTTTGAGCTAGGTTGATCTCATTCG
>TARA_B110000003_G_scaffold93625_1_pt1 | contig 11936 bp, 10 predicted proteins | sample TARA_B110000003 | Tara Oceans TARA_B110000003 (sample SAMEA4396424) | marine metagenome | biome: Westerlies Biome; feature: [SRF] surface water layer (ENVO:00010504); material: water (ENVO:00002006), including particulate matter (ENVO:01000060) such as... | depth 5 m
ATTGCTGAATCTTTACTTATTGGTAATTCTAGTGCACAGAGTTCATCTAATGCTATTGTAATATTTGATGAATCTAGGCACCAGCAACCGACTTTATTTGGAGATACTTACAATTTAATGTACTATCTTTTAATTTATTTTACAAATGATTGGATGGCCATGCTTATCCTTTTCCTTGGGTTATTCATAACTCTAGAAGCGGTTCTAATTAGAAAAGACGATCCCGAAAATTGGAGGCACGTTTTCCGAATTATTTACTATGGCTTTGGCGATGCTCGCAGATATGAATACTATCAAAAACCAGAAAAAATAAGACAGGTATTACTAACAAGAGTCCGGAATTTGAATACCCTATCGAGAGAAGAATTTGATGCACTACCTGCTGCAGAGTTACAAAGAATGATCGAGGATCCAGTACTTACAAAATTTATCTTTGAAGATCGAAGATACAAACCCGATGAGCTAGTAGGTATAGTCAAGAGAATTAAAGAATGGGGTTCTACAAATTCTCAAGAGGAGGGTGAATATGTGGACTCGTAAGGCAGCTATACTCTTTACAAGTGGTATAAGCTTGATATTGGTAGGAATGATGATTTCTAACTTCCAATTAATGATAATTGGATTAACATTTATCTCATTTATTGCAATAAATGGTTGGGTAGAAGGTCATTCTGATTTAGAAATAACTCGTGAAGTCTCCGCTGTTAATGTCTACAAGGGAGATGATATCAATGTTGTTCTTAAAATAAGAAATAAGTCTTATCGTCGTACTCAGCAATTAGAAATTTTTGACAATGTCCCTCATGAAATGAAAATGAGAAAAGGTGTGAATCTGATGCGAATGAATCTTGGACCAGGGCAAACTACAACAATTCGTTACACAGTTAGGTGTCCATTGAGAGGCCACTATACAATTGGTCCAACTTCTATTAGATATAGGAATGCGTTCAATTTATTTGTCTCAGAAACCAGTGTATCAGATCGTTCAGATATTACTGTTTTCCCTCAGGTAAGGGATGTTGAAGAGGCATTAATTCGCTCTAATGTCCCTAAAATGTATACTGGTGCTACTACACTTAAAACTCCCGGGCAAGGTATGGAATTTTATTCATTAAGAGAATATTTCCCTGGTGATTCATTTCGCTCTATTAATTGGAAAGCGTTTGCTCGAACAGGAGATCTTATGGTGAACGAGAAGACTAGAGATGCGGTCACGGATGTTTTCATCATTCTTGACACTAGAGATGTTGCAAGAATTGGTACTGTACTCAAAAATCCATTGGAAATGGGTACAGTTGCAGCCGCCTCAATTGCAAATTATTTTATCAAAAGGAGGGATTCAGTTTCTTTAGTTACATACGGTGAAAGAATGGATTTCCTTCCTCCTGAGACAGGAGATAAACAGCATTACAAGGTTCTTAGTCAACTTGCTGCTGTGGAATCTAAAGGTAGTATGCCTTTGCAAGCTGTTACAAATGCTCTTTCACCTAGAATTTCTAGAGGTTCTCCTGTTTTCATTATTAGTAGTCTAGAAGGAGATGGTACTACCCTATCAGCCATAAGAAATCTCTCAGGAAAAGGTCATGAAGTGATAGTTTTATCCCCTAGCAGTATAGATTTAGAGAGACTAGTAAGTAGAATTCCAAGAATGGCTTATGAAGTTCTCAAACTTGAAAGGCAAAATAGATTGACTGCAATTTCTGGTTATGGTGCCATAGTAATAGACTGGACACCAAGTGTAGATTTATCTCAAGCATTGCTACAAGTCAGGACAATTTGAGGAGTTATAAAATATGGTTATGGATGTAGTACCTGATTCTAAAACACTTCATATAACGAAGTTACGTTTACGATGGCAGGTACTTATATTACAGATTATTTCTACATTTTCTCTTCTTCTTTTAATGCGTAAGATGAGTGAATTATTTGGTGCTTGCTCTGAAAAATTCATTGCAAACTCTGGCTCAACTGGGTGGTGCCCTTCATATGAGCATACTAGAGGGCTAATGTGGATGAGATCGAACGGAAATACCATACTTCCTGATTTTATTACAGGAGTCAATGAAACAGGTTTTAATACATTTATAATTCCATTAATCGCCTGCTTTATTATCACCGGATTATGGGTATTCGTTTTAACTCGTGGAGAGAAATTACAATTGATGATTAAAAGAACATTTTCTATATTATTAGCAGTTTGGTTCCTAGTTCCTTTCCTATTGTCTTGGATAAACGGTTTAGTGAGGCAGGGTTTCTATTTGCCATTTGGTCAGACAGACTCTCAGTTTAATCATGTAGATCTTATATTACAACCATTTGAATTCTTCTTTGAAATGGTATTTTTAGGAATTGTTTTTGCTCCTGTTCTTGCCGGGTTAATTGGGATATGGAGCCTTTCTAAGAGAATGATCACATGGGCCACAAGTTATTTCCTGATAGTAATTGGAATTCATGCTATGCTTACTTTTGAAGGAGTAACTAGCGCAGTGGATGTTGGATTACTACCACTTTCAGCTCAAATAGGTGAAGCAACCCTATTTGGAGGGTTAATTTCACCTTTAGCACTGGAGTTATTGACAGTATCAATACTTTTACTACTATTCTTAGAATCTGGTCTAGCCGTAATTACAAATTTAGAATATGCTTCACTCCTTCCAGATGCTTCTAAAAAAGATCCAGAATACGTCAATCAATTTAATAATCTGATAAACGGTCACATTGCTCATTTATTTGGAATCATAATGATAGTTGCTTTAACTACGGCTATAGCACTAGAGTTTGATGATTTCTTGATTTCCTTTGTTGCGGTTCTTGAGGGTTCCCAATGGTCTGGACAAGTTAAAGAGTCATTAGAATTACAATTGACTTATGGTAAAGTAATATCTGCATCACTGTTTATGATAGTTGTAGCCGGTGGTAGATTTGTTATTCCCTGGCAGTTAATTACAGGTTTCATTGAAACTGGGCTATCTAAGATACGTAATTAATCAATCAAGCGTATTAATTTATGTCCAATGCCCATTAATAAAACTATAATAAAAAATTGTATCATTACTCTTAATATTCTATTTATAACATTAATTTCATCAAATAAATTTTGAATCTCGCTCTGCATATACAAAGTAGTAATAAGTATAAATGATGACAATAAACGATGTATCCAAGGTCCTAAAGTCTTTCTTTTTCCCTCATCTTGGTTCGGTAAGCGGTTGACTCCATCCATACATCTATCACAGGTATCTATGTCATCAATCCATCGCTTATTCACTATCTCTTCACTAGTTGGGTTCAAGCGGAGAATCCAAGACGAGGTATTATGGATGGGGCACTCTCGGTACAGCCTTGTAGTCAGTGTAAAGAGGTCTCAATTCTTTTTCAAGAGTATAGTGGACAGCATTTATGTGGCAGACATCTTTCATCATCAATTAGAAAAAGAGTAGCAAAAGAAATACGTTTACAATTTAATTTACCTAAAGATGCTAGGCATCCAGACGGCTCTCCTTTCAAAATATTTGTCGCAATATCTGGTGGAAAAGATTCTGCAGTTTTATTAAGTATGTTAGTTGATATAATTGGTCGAAGAAGAGATATAGAAATTATATCAGGTTGTATCGATGAAGGTATTGATGGATATCGTTCACCTTCTTTGGAATTAGCTAGGGAACTTGCCGAATCTCTGAATATCAGATTTGAGACTCTTTCTTACGAAGATATCGGATATGATAGAATGGATAATGTAGTTAAAAAAATGCCAATTATTGGTGAAAATAATCCTGATGCTAAAGGGATGATGCCATGTTCCTACTGTGGCGTATTTAGGAGACAAGGAATTAATGCCTTAGCTCAAAAGGTCAATGCAGATATAATGGCTTTAGGTCATAACTTAGATGATATGGCTCAATCAATAATAATGAATTTACAAAAAGGAAATATTGAGAGGTCTGTTAGATTAGCCCCCCATACAGATGATCCAATCGAAGGACTTGCGCCTAGAGTAGTTCCATTACGTTGGATACCTGAGCAAGAAATTCATGCGCATGCAATTCATGCGGGTTTACCCATTCATCATGGAGATTGCCCTCATGCCCCTGGAGCAATGCGTCAATTAAGTCGTGGCATTATCGCAGATATGGAAACAATTACTCCTGGTTCTCGTCATGGTCTATTGCATTCTTTAGATCAAATAAGAAAAATGTATAAAGAAATAAACCCTACAAAATCTGAGATTAAAAACTGTGAAGAGTGTGGGGAAATAACAAGTCGACAGATCTGTCAAGCTTGCACTATGAAACGCTGGTTAGAAGAAAATTAAATGATATAATCTACTATTTCATCAACATTCTGATTCCGTCCACAGTATGAGCACCGAATTTCCATAGGTTCAGAGGAAATAATTTTTAGTTTATGCGGCAATGGTTCTCGATCATTTTGAGTAATACAGTTAGAAAATGAACATCTTACTATATTTATTAATTCTGAACCTAGCTCGATAGTTCTTTTTTCTGCAACACCATAATTTCTTATTATTGCAACTGATGCTTTGGGTGCAATTAGTGCTAAACGATCTAATTCTTCTTGATTCAATTCTCGATCTTCAATTTTTAGCACATCTTTTCTACCCATTTTCCCACTTGGTACATTCATTACCATTGAAATCGGATTAGACCTACCTACATCCAGTCTTAGCATCTTCAATACTTGTAGTGCGTGACCTGAAGGTATGTGGTCAATTGCAGTACCATTACATATTGCAGTCACACGTCTCATTTCACTCATTATTTCACCTTCTTTGGAACTTTTATCCCTAATCCTCTGCACAATAAAGCCATTCTAGTCGGTACTCCATTGAAAGCCTGTTGGAAATATTTTGCATGGTCTGTAGAATCAACGCTAGGACGTAGTTCATTTACTCTAGGTAATGGATGCATGATGATCATCTCTTTTTTTGCCTCTACAAGGTCGCTTGCATCTAATTTATACACCCCTGCAACTTTGTTATATTCATCCTCATCTGGGAATCTTTCTTTTTGTATTCTTGTCATGTAGATGACATCTGCTGAACTAATCGATGAAATCATTTCTTCAGTTTCATTTATATCTGCTCCATGATTTTTTAAGTCTGAAACAATCTCTATTGGCATTTTTAGAGATTTTGGCGAAACTAGTGTCAGTTTAGCACCAAACCTTACGAGTGCATGAGATAGACTGTGTGTAGTCCTACCATACCTGAGATCACCTACCATCATTACGTTCAGGCCTTCTAAACTCCCATGTGCTTCACGTATAGTAAATAAATCAAGCATAGTTTGTGTTGGATGATTTCCAGCCCCGTCTCCTGCATTTAGAATAGGTATACTAACGGCATCTGCACTGTATTGCGCTGCTCCTTGACGCGGATGTCTTATTACTGCAATATCTGAATAACTATCTACCATTTGCATAGTGTCGTACAGAGTTTCTCCCTTAGATACAGATGAACCTATTGAACTAAGGTTTAGAACTTCTCCTCCAAGTCTTTTCATTGCTGTTTCAAATGACATTCTTGTACGTGTGGAATTTTCAAAGAAAAGATTCCCTAGGACTTTACCTTGAAGAAGCGGGAGATATATCTCGCCTCTCGCTATCGGCAACAGAGTATTAGCCGTATCAAGAATTTGTATTATCTCTTCATTGGTAAGATCATCCATCGTGATAAGGTCGCCCATACTCTTTCCTCTATTCAGTCGTGGGATATGTTGGTCATATGTATTGCGCTCGAAGCATAACGTTTGATGACCATATTCCGCTGTCTTGATGAGTGATGAATAACTCCCGGTATATGATGATAATCAGTCGGACACCCGTTCGAGTCTCTTTCTGTGGTGGAGGAACGGATGTAGATTGGTTTTCGCAATCATCTGAAAATGGTGGTATGGTCACCTCTCTTGCTCTAGATAGATATATACACGTGACTGTGAATAAGCGTTTTGATAATAGAATAAGATTATCTTATTCGAAATTAGAAATAGTAGATAATTTTGAGGAACTTGAACATGAATTAGTTAGGGAATCTATGCGTATGACAGGGGTTACCTCTGGAGTAGAAATAACTACAATCGCCGATATTCCATCAAGAGGTACAGGTTTAGGCTCCTCTTCTTCTGTCACTGTAGGTTTACTTAACGCTCTGCACTGCTTTGCTGGTAGATCAGTGTCAGCATCACAACTAGCCTCTGAAGCTTGCCAAATTGAAATTGACATACTCGGCCAACCTATAGGAAGACAAGATCAGTATGCTGCATCTTATGGTGGGATTAATACAATAAAATTCTCTAATAATGGCGATATATTGGTTGAACCATTAGATATTTCAGATAGCATAAAGTCTAGAATTTCTGAAGAGTTCACTTTAATATTTACTGGTAAAAGTCGCTCTGCTTCGTCTATACTCTCAAATTCCGTTAGTGAAGGTAAGTTTGCTATTGACAACCTAAAAAGGATACGCGAACAAGCAGATGAAGCCAGATATTATCTCAATTCGGGGCAATTATCTAAACTCGGTACTCTACTCAATGAAGCATGGAAGATGAAAAGAGGAATATCTGACTCCGTTAGTGATAGTTTCCTTGATAACATGTATGAACGAATAATTTCTACTGGCGCAACGGGTGCTAAACTACTAGGTGCAGGTGGAGGAGGATTCTTTTTAGTTCATGGAGATACTAAAATACGAGAAAAATTAAAATTAGAGTTTTCTTCAGATTTTAAAATGATTCCTCTAAATATAGATAATATGGGTTCATCAATAATTCATAATGATTCTCAGAGGTGAGATAATGAATAAAACAAGTCTCAGTTCTTTTTTTCTTGTATCATTATTTTTACTAAGTACCTGTAGTTTTTCTGTTAATGCAGATAGTGACAGCGAAATTAATGAAGATAATATTTCATCTTTAGTTAATGGATACTCTAAGTTTATTATTCATGATGATATTATAGTTAATTCTCAATTTAATTCTACTTGGGAACTCTCTATTACACTTTCAGACCAAATTGGAACCGATATTCTCGAGAATCCTGAATTAGGATTGAGGGCGCAGATTGATATCCATTTGGGTAATTCAGATGGATTAATTAATCTCGAAGAATCAAATGCTTTTGATGATTTATTTCGTCAACAAAGAAATTGGACTGATTCAGAAGTTGGTGGGTGCTGTATTTTTGATTATAATCAACTATATGCCTCTGATGGTATTGAATTAATCACATATCCGGTAGTTTTAGGCTCAATTGAACTTAATAATACTGAATGGGGTTGGAATGAATCTGCAAATTTAATAGGACAAACTGATAATAGAATAACTAGAATACTAGATTTTCCAAGAACTGGATCTTTAATTGAGGAAGTCCCTTTACATGTTATTCTTCCGTCAGGTTGGGAGTATACTTACAGCGCAATGGAAGAGATTTTCGAAGGTAATCCTGGAGATTTCTTCGTTAATCGTTATGAATCGAATGTTGCGAGTAATATACGAGTTACAGTATCTCCAAATCAGCCACCACTAGCTTCGGCATACAGGATATCTACAGGATCAATGATAGCTCTAAATTCATCTACAAATTACTATGGTGATTGCGATGATAGTAGTTTAGATATTAATCAACAGTGGTGGACATTATCCAATAATGGTACACTTGTAAGAACACATTATGGAGATACATTTAGTTTTATTCCTGAAAATTATGGTTTCCATGGGGATCAAGTTGCAAGTGTTGTTATGCATTGTAAAGATTGGTTCAATTCAACAAATACTTGGTTTGAGAATATAGTAATAGACTCAGTTTTTCCTACATGGAATTCAGTTATTTCATATGTCGATGAATCGGGACAAACTATCATCTTAGACTCCAATGATCGTATTATTCAAATAAAATCGGATACCTACCTTTCCTTCAGTATTTCTGCTTATGATCATAATTCACAATTACCAACAGATATAAAAATAATTTCAAATAAAACTCCTAATTATCTCCATCAAGATAAAGATAATCTAAATTTTTCTGATATATTTTATCAAAATGAGGATGTTAATGGGATGCATCTGAATATTTCAGAAAGACATTTATCTAGAGATCAAACCTCTTGGTCAATTAATTTATCTGTTTCTGATAATGCAGGCAATACTCTGAACAGAGAATGGATAATATTGGTTCTCGATGGAAGCGGCCCAACCATAGTTCCCGACTTAATCATTAATAATAATTCAATTTCTTCGACTAACCTTGCGAGAAATGGTGATTTTATCATGATTTCTTTATCGCAGTCTTTCGATGATTTAGATCCGATTGAAGATACTTTTTGGTCTTTAACAATTGATGGTGAAATAATAGTTGAAAATGTTACTATGGAATTAATTGATAAAAAGATATTGGGTCCATTTAGTTCTGGTACTCATGTATTCAGTATAGACTCTTATGATTCTTCAGATAATCACCGAAACTTGGCTTTTGGATTGGCTATTTCGCCCAATCTTGGTGTAGATATTGAAGTCATTTCATCCAGTTATCAAGGTAGATTAGTTGAAGGCGAAAATGTCTTATTTTCTGCATCTATGCAAAATAATGGGGCATCACCAGCTTCAGGTCAGTTTTGTGTAAATAATCAATGTGGGCCATTCATTGGTGTACCCGGAGCAACTTCAAGTGGCCCGGGTACTTTTAATGCTGAACTTAATTTTGAATTAACAAGTTCTGATATTGTTAGAAATTATTTTCAATGGAGTAGTGAAAGCGCTAATCAAAGTGGGACGCTTGATATAGATTCAGATATTACAATAGAGCCGTACTGGCAAGCACCAATCAAAACAGTATTACTAGTATTCATTGTTTTATTATCTATTATTTTTATTGCAAATCGTCTCTGGGGTATAGATTCACAAAAGCCCTGATTTGAGGCATATTTCCGTAGAACTGATGAGTCATGACATAGGGCGAATAATTATGATTCTACTACCCGACTACCCTGATCAGGTTATTCGAAATCATAGAATAAGGGTTGAGAAGATCGCTTTTTTAGCAACTTTCTTACTAATTTTCTCTGCTTCTTGGTGGTTATTATCAGCATTATTCGGTGACTCTGATTTACTTTCGCGGTTGGGTCCGATTTGTTTAATTTTTGTTGCTTCATTAATTATTATAGATCTTATTGATTATGGCCCTATACAACGTTCAAGAATCGGAGTGATGGGAAATATTTCTTACCCCTCTTTACTTGGACTTTCTATATCTGACATCAGTTATGGTGATTCTCTTATATCGAGTTCTCTGTATCTTCTATTAGCTATTTTTCTTTGGTTTATTTCTCATCAAAATCTTTCATCAACCCATTCTTCAAAGAAATGGAGGGGCTTAACGAGCATTATTGGCTTATTATTTTCATTAGCATTAATGTATTCAATTTCTTCTGATAACTTAGTATATTTAGTTGTCCTATCTTCTATAATGGTCACAATGGTTCCTGATTTACTATCCAAAGATGAGAATCATAGTTTGAGGAAAGAATATATTAATTCACTAGATCAAGTTGAGGGAGAAGTTTTACTTTTACGTAGTCAAGGAATTTCATTAGAACAAGCATCGTCTCTATTGAAAAAAGCTCGTGAAGAATGTTGGAATGATCCGATTAGAGGTTTGCAACTAATTTCTACTGCTAAAGAAGATACTGAAAGAATCAAAGCACTTTCTAAGGATTTAGATGATATAAGAAATGACACAATACTTCATGTTAAAAAAGCGGAATTTATAGCACCAGATGTTCAAGGGCCTCGAAAATATTTTGATATTGGTGATAGAGAGGCTGAACATGGATCTTTGAGAGAGGCTGAACTTATGTATCGGAATTCAAAAAATAAATCTGAAATTATAATACTCCATTGGCAAAAAGCGCTTGATGAAATCATTACAGCTGAGAAATTGCTGAGTATGAAAAAGGACTTACAAGTAGATTCATTACTCAATATAATTTCTTCTGCCCGAGAATCACTAGATTCTGAAGACCCATTAGAGGCAATCAAAATAGCATCTTCCATATCTGGGCATTTAGATAGCCTTGAATTGATTACATCAGATGCACAAAGCGCAATAGAAGACGCTGAAAAGGCACTTTTTAATGCTGATAACAATTATTCTATTCTTTTTGCTAAGGAAAGATTGGAAGAATCAAAGCAGGCACTTTTAGAGGGTGATTCCTCACTTGCCAAAGGATTAGCCACAAGTATCGTTCGTGATATTAAATCAATATCTGAATCAATGCAGAATGTTCAACGAGGTCTTCGTCAGAAGAATAAATTAATAGAAAATTTCCCTAAAGGTTCCAGTGGAGATACATGGCGTGAAAAATTAAATCAGGTAGAAGAAAAAGCTAATTCAGGAGATTGGGTCAGATCTTCTAATCTGTTAAAAGAAATTACTGATGAACTTCAGACTTATGAAAAATCATTTTCAGAAGCGTTAGAATTATATTCATTTCTAGAAGGTGAATGGAATGATTTGAGAAATAGATTAGAATCTGCAAATATTAAACCTAATGATAAAATGAGATTACTTGCCGAAAAAAACCTATCTCAATGTAAAAAATATCTAGATCAAGGAGATATTGATTCTACTCGAGACGCTCTAGGGAGAGCAGATGAGATAATAGAAAATCTTCGTAGAAGAATTTAGGCATTTTTCTTATTTTTTCCGATACAATAAGGGCAATAAACATCTAACATATATTCTGAAGATATACGCTGTTCCTTAGTAAGTGGCTCTCTACAGGCAAAACACATTGAATATTCTGTTTCATTTAGATTAGTATCTACTGCTACTCTTTGGTCAAAGACGAAGCAATCTCCTTTCCAGTATGAGCCATCTGTTTCTTTGAAATAACCTAAAACCCCTCCTTCTAATTGTTTAACATTCTCAAAACCTGCATTTATCATCACCACAGAAGCTTTCTCGCATCTTATTCCACCAGTACAATACATTACAATCTGTTTCTTTTTATATTCTTCTGGTAGTTCTAGGATGGCATCAGGAAAGTCTTTGAAAGTAGATAAATTCAAGTCTATTGCATTTTCAAATAAGCCAACTCTTGTCTCATATTCATTTCTTGTATCTAAGATAATTACTTCTTCATTATTATCAAGAATTTTCTTAAATTCTATTGCTTTAATATTTTCTCCAGTTAATTCTGATGGCCTTATTTCGTCCATTCCCAATGCTATTATTTCTTTTTTAAGTCTGACAAGCATTCTACGGAATGGCTGATAATCGGTATAACTAATCTTTAGAGGAATTTCTCTGAATCTCTTATCTGATTCTAGAAACTCTAAGTATGAGTCTATTGAATTTTGTTTACCTGCCAGAAAGAAATTAATACCATTTTTACTTAAAAGAATAGTACCTTTTAGTTTTAATTTTTCGCAGATATAGCGGAATGGCTGTCTTAATTCATCTCTATCTTCTAAATCTACAAAACGATATCCTGCAATATTGACAATTTTCTCAGATTGCATAATCACCCCTCAATCTTGTTTTGTAACTAATGATAATTCCTTACTTCTAGATTTAATCTCTGTAGATAAATCATTGATAAATTGTGAGAGTGGAATATCATTACATTGTTCTCCATTTCTTGCACGAATAGAGACTGTTTCTTTTTGATTTTCCTCATCGCCTAGAATTAACATATATGCAGGCCTCATTTTTCTATGAGTACGGATTTTCTTTCCAATCGTATTATCTGAATCATCCACACTAACTCTAACTCCAATATCTTTCAATGATTGCTTGACTTTTTCTGCATAATCTTTTTGTTTTTCTGAGATTGTAATTATTTGTATCTGATTTGGCGCTAACCAAGTTGGGAAATTTCCTGCCCAATGTTCGGTAAGGAATGCTACAAATCTTTCATG
>TARA_B110000003_G_scaffold254426_1_pt1 | contig 11930 bp, 9 predicted proteins | sample TARA_B110000003 | Tara Oceans TARA_B110000003 (sample SAMEA4396424) | marine metagenome | biome: Westerlies Biome; feature: [SRF] surface water layer (ENVO:00010504); material: water (ENVO:00002006), including particulate matter (ENVO:01000060) such as... | depth 5 m
ACTTAAAAAAGATGAAACTGTTAAAAAAAAAGTTAGAAAAAATGAAATTTTTAAGAAAACTAAAACTAGAAAAAAATTAGGAGGAACTCTTAGTCCACGACAATTTCCTCCTAATATGATGCAACAAAGAGTTCTATATCCTCAACAACTTCAAAATCCTAATATGATGCAACAAAGAGTTCTATATCCTCAACAAGTTCAAAATTATCAACAAGAAATTAAACTATTAAGTCAAGGTGGTTATGGTTGTGTAATAAATAGAAGTTTAGATATATTGCGTATACATGCTAATATTATTCCTGCAATTTATACAATAGATCAAAACTTATTTATAACTGAAGACATGAATGATAAGTATATTACAAAAATAAGTATGGATGAATTATCAACATATGCAGAAATAAATATGAATATTAAACTAATAGAAATATATAAAAATGAATATTTAGATAGTTTTCTACCAATTTTGAAAAAATATGCAGTATATTCAGATATTAATTCTGATATTAGACGCTTAAATATTCCAAATATATCAAGATGTTTATCTTCTATTAGTAATTCAAATAAAAATATATTTGGTGAAATTGTATATGAAAAATCTGGTTCACCATTATCAAATACTAATTTTAAATTTAAATTATATTTAGATTTACTAATAACTTTTTATAAGAATTTAAAAGATTTTCATAGAAAAGGGTTTGTACATAGAGATATAAAACACGATAATGTTTTATATAATGTAGAAAAAAACAAATTAGTCTTAATAGACTTTGGCACTACATATAATATATCTGATATTAATAATGGAAATTTTTTTGTTAATTCTGATATTAATCAACTATCGAATAATCCTCATTTATGGTTTAATACTGGTTTAGAGTATTTATTAATACATCCTCCTCCATATAAATTAAGTGATAGATTAATTCATATAACACGAATGGAGTTACCTGATTCAAATAAACATTTTATTGACTATTTAAATGGTCAATTACAATTTATAAATAATTTTACTGAAGATACACTAAAAAAATATTTCTATGCAACAGATTATTATGCATGTGGTCTTATGATGAATCAAATGGTTAATAAAATATCATTTGAAAATATAAATGAAAAAAGTATATATGATCATATAACATATATATTAACTTTAATTAACCCTGAAATAAGAACAACAGCATTTGAAAATATGATATTAATATTTGATAAATATAAAGAGACAAATAATATAATTCTATTAAAGAACGAATTAATTCAATTATTTACTAATAAATATTTAGAACAACAATATAATAACGAACAAAAAAGTTCTAAAATAGTTAAAATTATTAGCACAAATAATAATAATTTAACTAGAACTCATGAAATACATACAACAGCGAAAGATTATAATTATAATGGTGAAAATTTAAAATATTTACCAAATAAATACAAAGTAAGAATGAAAGATAAATTTTATAAGATATTAAAAGATTTATTTGCAGATTTTAGATATGTTTTTAGGAAAAAAAAATAATTACAATTAGATAAGAGAGATATATAATTATTACATTATGATTAAATTATTAGGTAGTGGTGGTTATGGTTGTGTAATAAATAAATCTATTAAAAATAAACCTTACACTTCTAATTATGTAGGAGATATAACTAAAAAAGAATTTAAAAATGATGAAAAAAAAAATAAACATATATCAAAAATATTTGCAAATACCCAAGCGTACTGTGAAGAATTAGTTATTATAACTAAAATATTATATAAATATCATAAAATGTTCAATAGTATTCAATTATTTAGCGAATTATCTTTACCTCCTAAAAAATGTTCATCATATTTACTTATTAGTGATATGGAAAATTATAAAGACTATGAAAAAAAAAATATAGTTTTTAGTAAATTAACTAATTTTTTTAAAGAAAAAAAAACTTTAGAAGCAGAAGAAAAAAAACAAACTATTGCTGAATGTTTAATTGAAAAATTTGATAAAGATTCAAAACATATGAAAATTCATGAAATTATATATGATTACGGTGGTATTGAACTAGATGATATTGAGATAAATGATTATGATTTTATAAAAGCATTAATTATAATGTGTAAATCTTTACAAACATTACATCAACTAGGATTTGTACATAGAGATATAAAACCGGGTAATATATTATATAATAATGACAATAACAAACTGTCATTAATTGATTTTGGTGTTTGTATTCCATTTAATGAAGTATATAGTAGTAAAGAACAATGGTGGGTAGAAAGTGAATATTTTATTTCTCCACCAGAATATAGTCTAATAGATAAAAAAAATAGGTATAAAAATCTAGATGTTATTCATAATAACTTTTATACGATGAGGGATGATTATTATATGAAAAAAAAAAAAGAATATGATATATTTTTGAATAAATATAATAATATTAATAATATTGAAGATATACCAGAAGAAATAATAAAGATTGCTTATAAAGGAGATATTTATTCTTTAGGTATAACTTTGTTATTATTATACAATGATGGTAATATAAAAATAACACATGTAAATAAAGAATTAATTATGCAAAAAATTTCAGATTTAATTAATAATATGATAATTACTGATCCATTTGATAGATATGATTTAACTAATGTTGTAAATGATTTATTTGAATTAGAAAAATTATACATATCTGAAATAGAATTAAATAAATATAATGATATATCATGTAATGAAGATATTGAATATATTACAAATACATTATCACTTTTAAAAATAAAAACTGGTGGAAAAATTAAAAATAAAAAAACTAAAAAAAATAAAAAAAAATTATGTAAAAAACCTATAAAAGATATATTAAATAAAAAATTTATTTAATTTTTTTATAATATCCATTTTTGAAATACTATTTGCACCTAAAGTATAATTTTTTTCTTTGAAATTAAATTTTATAATTTTTTTATAGTTTTTAAATAATTTAACAAAATAATGTGTATTATTATTTTTATTATCTAAATTATCATAATATATATATCCTGATTTGCTTCCAACTCTTCTTATAGCAAATGTTGGTTTTTCATATTTTTTAACAAATTTATAATTACTATTTGTTTTTATTTTTTTTATAATTTTTCTATCTTTATTTTTTTTTATCCATATTTGAAAAATACATTTAATTGGTAAATTAAAACTATTATCAGGTAAATCATATGATTTTACTAAATGAAAATTTAAAGGTATTGTTTTTTTTACAAAATATTTATCGAAACTTTTAGGAAGTATAAATGAAAATGAATCGCAAAATTTACATGAATATTTAATAAATTTTATTGCCGTTGATGATTTTTTACCAAATGGAGGATTTCCAATTATATGTATTTTATTATATTTATTAATTAATTTTTTATAATTTAATTTTAAATAATTTTGTTTTATAATATCTTTGTGTTCTGGTTTTATATCATAATAAAATTTATTATGATATTTATTTAAAAATTTAATAAATGCACCATCTCCAGCACTTGGTTCAATAACTAAATCACTATTTTTAACTTTAATATATTTTTGAAATAATTTAACACATATTTTAACTATATTTTTATTTGTATAATATTTATCGTATTTATTCATTACATATAATAAATAAAAAAAAATAATTTAGGATTTTTTACAATTTTCAAGTAAATTAAAAAAATCTATACAACTATTTTTTTCATTATTTTCTAAACACTTTAAATATAATTCGGATTCTTTTAAACATTTATTATTATTTTCTATTTCTATTTTTTTATTTCCTAATACTGAATCAATAGTTCTAGAAGCAAGTTGTGAACCTGTACCTAGTGCAAATCCTTGGATAATACTACTTAAAAATCCACTTCCTATATTATTATTATCATAACTTCTCAATGTTGAATTATTTGAATATACCTGAATATTATTAGATACAATTGGATATAACCGAATATACTTGAATTAAAAAAAAGTTATGGTGTTGCTCTATAAATAAAATATTTAAGCATATAACAAATCTTCATAATTCCCTCGAGTCGAATCGTAATATACTACAATAATTCTCATCAAGTAACTTGGCAACTTCGACATCCGCATAAACCAAAATTTTGGCCCTTGAGAAGGACCCTGATTTGTATACGGATATGGCAAGTACATACCAGAAATCGCCTTATCATTTTCCCATGTTAAATCTACTGGACCACTTGCAGGTGTATTCTGCCCAATCATAGAATAATATTCATTATAAAAATGAAATTTAATTTTTACAAAAATCCGATTATGAACATTCGGTTGAAACAACCACCCGTCCACCCCCCCTCCTACCGACACAGACCAGCTTTGTCCAATTTTCATACCATTTGTTAAACCATTAACAGATAAATTACCAGCCAATATAGTGTTACCAAATTCATCAATTCTCATTGCTTCAACAGTTGTTGTATCACCTGAACCATTTGTTTCAAATATTAAAGCACCACCATTGGGCTTTGATATAGCTTTTATTCTTGCCATATCAAAATATTGACCCGTATTCCATCTATTTTTAAAGAGTATTGCATTGCCTTTATCGCCCAAATTATTATGACATTCTAATATCAACTGGTCCTGTATACTATTATCAATTTCAGTTTTAGCAATATGTAATAATCCACTTGGTGACGATGTACCAATACCAATATTACCTTCATTATAATAAATATTATCTGTATTTCCAACTTTAGTAAATTGTGGAGGACATGCAACAATACCATATTTTGATTTTGTTTCAAAATTTTCAATAGATTTAAAATAATTTGTTATTAAACAAGTAAGTAAAAATACAATAATGATTATAATTATTATTGTATTAAACATTTCAAGTTTATTATTAAATAATATCATTATTACTATTTTTTATATATTTTTTTTTTGTTTGTAATAATCTACAATTTTGCTTTATGTATTATATCGGGTATTTAAAAATTATAATACTTCATTCTTCATTAAGAAATAACCCAGCGTTGAGGTTGTTTGTTTTCAACCTTTATCATATAACTATAATCATATTTACTTTTACTATCAGGATTATCTAAATGCATGTAATATTATCTAAAGATTTTGTTGCATTTGGAACAGAACTTTCTGATGTTTTATTTTTATTTTTTTTGTATACCATATTATAATAAACTATTAATGTAGAATCCTAAATTAATTTTATATAATAATTATAGATAGTGAAATAATGTTAGCTCCTAATTATTTTCTTATACATTTGGTAATTATTGTTTTATCAATAATATTATCATATATTATATATAGATATTTAAAATATGATTTAATTGATATTAGTAAATTTGTTAAAAATGATATTGAAAATTTTACACAATTAAGTACAGATATATTTAATGATGAAACAGCATACCCAATATTAGAAGATATTACAAACGAAATACAATCAGAATTTGATAAATATTCAAATAAAGACACCATCGATGATGAATTGAGAAGATTACAAGTTTATAATCGTATATAATTTATTTTTTATCATATTTATAACAACATTCGTCACCGTGTTTGTTTTTTCTTTTAAATAAGTTATTTTCACACAAACCTTTTGAATTTGGTCTTCTATTTTTTGGACATGTTGTTTTATTATTTATACTTTTATTTTTATAACAACAATATGTATTATGTTTATTTAATTTTTTAAAAGGATATAATGGATTTGAACAAGATTTAGTTATTTTATTTGGTCTTCTAATTTTTGGCATACATGTTAATTCCTTAGTAGATTTTTTCTTTTTTGTAACATTTTTTTTATCATCATCTTCAATTATTGAATTACTTCTCGATTTTGGACTTTTTGTATTTTCATTATTTATTTTTTTGAATAAATGATAATCTATAGCTATTTTTTTTAATTTAGTAAGTAATATATCAACATATTCATATTTTTCTGGTAAAATTTTATCATATAATTTTTGATCAACTGTTTCTGTTATTAATTTTTTTTTATTTGTACTTGGAATTAATTTATATATGTGTATATTAATAACTCTTTTTAGATTAATATGTTTATCTTCATCAATATCGTAATGAGAACAAAATCTTATAGCTCTTCCTTCAATTTGTTTTTTTCCTGCAATATTCCATACAGGATCAATTAAATGAATATGTTGTATATGTTTAAAACTGATACCTTCTTTAATACTTGGACTTCCAATAAGAAGTTTAATTTTATTTCCATAAATATTATTTTCACTATTTATTATTTTTTTAATAATATCTTTTTTTATATCGGTTTCATTACCACTCCATATTGCATATATTTTATTTTCATAAGATTTCCAACTTATATCATCTTTATAAACATCAAAAATAGATTTCCATCCTTCTTTTAGTAGATATTGTTCTATAACATTGATACCTACATTTACAAAAGAAGTATAAACAACATGTTTTCCAAATATATTAGGGGAATTAATTATATTAATTAGTTTGTCTAATTTTGGAGCATATAATTTCAAATTATTTATAATTGTATTCATATTATATTTTTTACTTAAACAACTAATACCTATTTGTCTTTGATTTGCTAAAAAAGCCTCTTCTTCGTAATCATTTGCTGTATTTTTAAACTTCATTGAATTTAATGCTTCATATGTCATCGTATCTTGAATATGACTCATATTAATTTGATGTGTAATTAAATTAGATTTAGGATAAGCATTTTTTGACGAACCGGAAAAATAACTTATTTTTCCTCTTAATTTTTCTAAATTATATTTATAATTAATATTAGTTAAATTTTCTTTAATATTATCAAAACTTGGATTTAATAAATAAACTAGTTCTGGTAATTCTTTATATGAATCATATATTGGTGTTGCTGTTAAATATATTAATTTCGAATTAATATGAGAAAATTTTGATAATAATTTAATTAAAGTAGCATTAACAGAAAGAGATTTTAGATTTGTTAATTTACCTGTTGTTTCAATATTTATATAATTATCTATATTATATGTATCACTTATAACATTATGTAATTCATCTATAATTATCATTTTATTTTCAGTAAATTTTTTTATAAAATCCAAAATATTATTACTATTTTTAATACACATTAAACGATATTTATCATATGACATTATTGTATAGTTTTTATTTATTTCAGTTATGAATTTTTTTTTTAATTTAATTTTGATATTAATATCTGTCAAATCACTATTATAAATATCATATTCTTCTTTTGTAAAATAATTATAGTTTGTACACGGTGATATTAATTCATCATAAAAATTATTTTTTAATCTAGCTGGTAAAATAATAATTATTTTATATTTATTATTTAATTTAAGATAATTTTCTGCAAGAATAATCGAAGTACATGTTTTACCAGAACCAATTTCATGAAATAATAAAAATTGTTTAATATTATCTATGTTATTTGTAAAATATTTTTTTAAAAATAATTGTTGTGGTTGTAATTTAAATTCATTATTTTTCTTACATAATTCGTCGATATTTTTATCATTATAATTTTGTTTATATTCAATATATTTTTTATATGTGTTGAATCTACTCATAAAAAAATAAGAAATATAAAATATACTTAATTATAAGAGAGATAATATAAATGTTTACTAAAAATATATTATTAGATATTATTTCAATTATTGTAATTGTAATAATAATAATAATAATATTTATTAATTGTATATATAATAATAAGAATAATTATATTGAAAAATATTCAGATTTTGACGAAAATATAGTTGATAATGAAACACAACAAGAAAATAGTAAAAATGATGAATTTACAAATAAAGATGTACTAAAAAAATGTCCAAGAGGTTGTGGACATCATCCTATCGCTGTGCCAAATTGTAACGAATGTAATAAAGATAAAAAAGATTTTGATAAACTAACGCCAAAAGAAAAAATGTGGATAGAGAAATATCACGTTGTAGGTGATCAAATGGAATTATATGCAAAAAATAAAATGTTAGAATGGAAAAATATAGATGGTAATATTAAATTTAGATATATATTTTTAAAAGATAATAAATTACATCATGTAAATATTCATCCAGATTATTATAATATATTATATAACGAATATAATCCTGAAAAAAATAATAGTAATTATAAAAATATTGCAGAATGGATGAAAAAACTTACATTAGACGTTGAAAATTATTCACATTTAACTGTAATTAAAAATACTAATGATTGGAAATATATTGATATAGAACCAAAACAATGGATTAAAGATTGTATATATGATTTTGTACTAAAAAATAAACTTTATAGCGAAGAATTTAAAAATAATTTATCTATTGAAGAAAAAAAAAAGTATAATATTATTGATATTGAAACAAAATTAACTGAATATTTATCTAATATTGGTAAACCATTAGATAAATCATTTGATAAAGCACAAATAAGATGGAAAATGTTTGAAGATTCTACTAACAATTTAGTTAATAAAGACTTATATTCATTAAAAATTATTGAAAATATATCAAATGGTAATGGATTTCATATTGATGATATTATATTATTATTTAATTTAAATAAAAAAAGAGCTTTAGAATACATTAATCATTTAATAGAAAAATTAGAATCTGCTGAAGAAAATAGAAAAGAATTTATAAAAACATACAAAACTAATAATAATTGTGAAAATGATTGTTTTATTTTTAAATTAAAAACTGATTGTATTTACAATGATGATAAATCATTATTTACAGAAATTAATATACCTGTAAAAACTAAAAATAATTCAAATGTATTAATTTATAATTTTTGGCCAATATTTCAAAATAATAATTATACAATCAATAAAAAAACTCTACTTGATAATGATGATAATAATGATAACAATTACTGTTCTAATGAAACATTGTGTTATAATTCTAATAATATAAGTAAAGAACATTGTTTATTTTTAAATCCATCTTCGATTTCAAGTACTTTAATGAATTATGTTATATCTTCTTAATATGATTTATTCATTTTCAGAATCATCATTTATATTATCATATAATTTTTTTCTTATTTTATTATAATCTAATTCGTAACCATTCTCGAATTTTTTATCACTATATTTTTGTTCCATTTTTTTATATTCTTCAATATTTATAAGTGAATTATTTTCATCATCTTCGATATCACTTTCTTCTTCTTTTTCTTCTTGTGAATATTTGTAATCCATAAAATTCATTTTATATTCGGGGTTTATTATTGATTTTTCAAAATTTTGTTTTTGTTTTGCACTATAATAATGTACTGCAAATACTATATTGTGATTTACTCCACGAAAATCATATAAATTTCCTTCAGCATTTTCAAATTGTAATGTAATTTTACTTAATTTTCCAATTGGATGAAATTCTCTTAATTTTAATTTAAGATATGATGTACTTTCTTCATTTAAACCCCAATTAGTAACTCTTATTTTTGCAAGTCCAATTGTATTTTTAGTATAAGATAATGAACCATATAAATGTTCTTCAATTTCTGGACATTTTAAAATTATATATTCTGAACCAATTAAATAAACAATGCCAGGGGCAATTATTCTATATTTATTACTATCAATTATTTTTATAGAATGATAAAATTTTTCATAAGCATTTATTTTGTTTATATTTAAATAACTATAATTATTAATAAATTCTAAATTATCGCTCACTTTTGAATAAAATCCAAGTGTTTTATTTAAAGTTGATTTATTCATATCAAATATTATATGTCTATTTCCTTCAAATTTAAGAATGTTTTGTATATCTGCTGGAATTGTATTTCCAGAACATTGTAATTCTAATTCGAAATTATCAATATCTATTAATATAGTATTTTTATTTACATCTTCTATTTTTCTATTTAATATTACGGAATTAATGTTCTCTCTAAACTTTGTATTTAATTTTACTATTAATTTATTAAGTGTATAATTTCCTATTGGTATTTCTATTATAAATAATTCAAAAAATAAATCTAATAATTTTTGATAATCATTTATACTGTTGACATTTAATATATCTTTTGCATAATAATAATGTATATTTGATATATAATGATATGATGGTAATATTTTATAATAATAATTATCTACTATAATTATTGTATTTGATAACAATTCATCATTTTCTATATTTAAATTATTCCATTCTATTTCATTAATAATTATTTGATTATATTTTTGTTCATAATTATCTGTATTTTTTATTAAATTGACTAAATTATTATTAATTAACCATAGTTTTTTTATATTTCCATTTATATCAATTGTACCATCTGGCACATATGCTGTATATTCTGTTCTCCATATTATATTATCAATTAAAATATAAGAATTAGAATTAATATTATTGATAAAAAAATTTTTGTCAAAAATAGTAAAATCACTTATTTCTAAATCTATTATATCTGTAATATTTTTAGATTTATTTCTTATTAGTGTTATAATTTCACTATTATCTATAAGATTTTCCCCTGAATCGTTAATACTATTTGTAATTCTCCATTTCAAACCTGTTATTATTTTTATAAAAATGTTAATATCATTATTATAATCAAAATTTAAATCATTTAATTTTTCATTTGTAAAAATTAGTTCTTCATTATTATAAATTTTGTTTTTTATTTCATTTCCTAAATTATTATTTTCATATTCTTGATAATAATTAGATTCTATATCTATATTCGTCCATTTATTGCCCACATTTATATTTGTTTTGGGTTTATAATAATTTTTGATATTATTATTAATTATTTCTATATAATTATTTTTATTACTGATATCTATATTTAACGATTCAAATTTTTCAAATGATAATTCTAATTCATTATCAATTATATTATTTATTAAAAAATCATTATTAATATTATTACCATGAATTGGTTTAGTATTTCCTATATATTCCCATTTTAATCCATAATTGTTTTCAATTTGTTCAGTACCGATATTATACCATTTTAAATAATATTTTTCATCATATTCACTATCTATAATTGGTATTACATTATAAGTTCGTAAATTATTAATATCATATTCATTTAATTGATCGCGATTTTGAAAAATATTATTTATTTTTAAATCTTCTGATAATTTTATATTATAAATACTTGTGTAATTTGAATCATTATCAATTGTATTTACATCAATTACTATTCTATTCCAATTTAATATATCTACGACACTAATATAATTATATTTATTTAAGTTTGTAATTCCATAATTATTAATACTATCAATTATTGTATTATTTTTTAAATTATCTGATAATATATAATTAATAATTTCACTATCTTCTTGTATATTTCTTATATTATCAAATTTTTCCCATTCTAAACCTTCTACCATATCAAAATAATTAGTAATTGCATTTTTTGTTGTATTTATATAAATATATAATTTATTTGTATCATTATCAATATTATACATTGTTTTTGGTACACTAACATCTAATATTTCAATTCCAAAAACATTTTTAAACGGTATATCAAAATTAACAACATAATTATTTGGATTGGGGTATTCTTCTTGATTTCTAAATTTACTATCAACTATAAATGTATAATTCTCTTTAATACTATTTTGTTTCATATAATCAACATCTTCAATTGACATTATAAACTTAATAAAATAATATAAAATATATTTTGTATTATTTAATATAGACACTTTTATATATGTTTGATATACAACATATTTATAATAATCATTATAATAATATAATAATTATTGGTGACATACATGGTGATTTGAAAAGATTAAAAAATATATTACTTCATGAAAATATCATTACAACAAATTTAGAATGGATTAAAAAAGATATTATTGTTATACAATTAGGTGATCAAATAGATAGTGCTAATAGAAATAGATTTATTAATGAATGGGAAATTATTAAAGATGTTGAAGTTTTAAATTTTACAAATTTATTA
>TARA_B110000003_G_scaffold64401_1_pt1 | contig 11915 bp, 11 predicted proteins | sample TARA_B110000003 | Tara Oceans TARA_B110000003 (sample SAMEA4396424) | marine metagenome | biome: Westerlies Biome; feature: [SRF] surface water layer (ENVO:00010504); material: water (ENVO:00002006), including particulate matter (ENVO:01000060) such as... | depth 5 m
TCTATTAGAAAAGGCAATTGCTTTAACAGGTTTCATCATTAAAATAAAACCATTTTCAATTAATGAATTAATTTGACCACTAATGTTTTTTGTCTCATAGCATGTATGATATGGAATTGTTCCATTTTTTTTTAAAATATTATTCAAATTAGAACTTGTATCAATACAACCAACTAACTCTATCATTGGAGAGTCATTTTTTTTTAAAAAACAAAGGTTGACATTTTGAATAGGATCGTATATAATCTCAGAGGATGAATATCCTAATTTTTTATAAAGTTCTACTGACTTTTTAATTTTACTACATGCTATTCCAATGTGGTGAAATTTCATATTCATAGCTTTTCTGAAACTAAACTAACAATATCTCCTATATTTTTTAAGGAACCAATTTCTTCAAAATCAAATTTAATATTAAATTCCTCCTGAATAGTAGACATTAAATTAAGATGATTTAATGAGTCCCATTGATCAATGTCAGTTGAATTTGTATTAAGGTCTATTTCGAGATCATCGTTATCAAATATATCACAACAAATTTCTTTAATTATATTAAAAACTTTTATTCTGTCCATTCTATTTATTTATTTTAATTGTTGTTTTTATCCTATTGTAATTACTGGTAGTCAATTCCCAAGATGTATTGTTATTTGCATCTTTTTCCAATAAATCAAAACCTAATTCCGAAAATAAATTAGACACCATATTATTTTTTGATGTTGGATAAAATAGTCCACGAATTTTTTTTATATTTTTTAATTTACAAATATCTACCAATTTGTTAAACATTTCGTACTCCATTTCTCTTTTAATAACTCGGCAACTCATCAACCAACATTCTATGATAGATATATCTCCTGAAATTTTACAGATAATAACAGAAACAAGGCCGTTATCTCCAAACTTATCCGACAGTTTTCCGTAAATAGGAATATAACTATCATCTTTAAATATGGACTCAATCTCGTTGATTGTATATCTTTTAGTTGTTAAATTAAATTGGTTTGTCTTATTAACTAACTGTGTAATTCTGTCTAAATACTCTTTTTTAAAAAACTCAATTTCAGAATTCATATTTAAAGATTTTAAAAAATCTTTATAATTTTCATGTGCCAATTCTTCTTTGAATCTTTTATTGTTGTCAGAATAATATTTAGATCTTTTCAAATCATCATTGGATAGATTGATGATTTCAAAAAAATTATTTTCTTCAATATAACTAGTAAAATTTAAAATATCATTACCAATTTCTGGAACTGAAACATCTGGCAATTGAGATCTTACAAAACTTCTTTCAGATGGATTATCATCCATAAAAACCAAACTATTTAAGCCAATATTAATTTCAGATGCAATTTCATTAATATTTAAATATTTAGGATCCCAATTTGCTTTGAATGATGTAAAGTCATTTAGTTTTAGCACACTATCAGAATGAGAAAATCCTTCTTTAGCTGTTATGTCATTATTTTTTGATGAAACAGCTAAAATTACACCTCTTTCTTTTAATTCTTTTACATAATTTTGAAAATCTAAAAAAGCTTCACCAACGTGACTTTCTCTACCAAGTTTAATTCCATTTAAACCATCATCTCCAATAACTCCACCCCAACATGTATTATCCAAATCTAAAACTAGACATTTTTTATTTTTTCCCAAAATAGCATTTATTATTCCTGTTAAATTACTACAAAGATATGGGATTGAAGAAAAGCTTAAACAATATTTAGCTCTATACCATAGACTTTTATCAAACCAATTATTTAAACCGAGTTTTGATGATAAATAATTAATATCGTTAACATGAATATTTGAAACATTTGATATATGACTTACAAATTTCATGTTTAATTTATTTATAAAATTTGTTTTACCATGAAAATCAGAAAAATCTAAGTTCCCTAAAGCTCTTTCAACTGGAAGGTCAAAATTATTTTGAATAATATCACAATTATATTTTTTTAATCCATCCCAAATATTTTTAAATTTTTGGAACTCTAAATCTAAGAGATCATTTATTTCATCTTCACTGTTGTTTATATTCGGAAAATGATTAATATTTACATTTGATGTGTGTATATAAATAATTTTTGGTTTAAACTTTTCGAGCTTTTTATTTTCAAAAACTGAATCTTCGTAAAATTTATTATACTGAGATTGATAAAATTTAGGTTTTATCCCCTTATCAAGTAAAAAAATTTCTAAAATATTTTTTAATTCATCAGTTGTAGATCCACCTAATATTGCGATGTTTAAATCTGATAAACCGTTCTTTTCTAATAATTTTCTTCTTATTTTATTTTTTTTTCGTAAAATTAATTTTGAATCTAACGGAAAGTTTAAAATATCTTCCATAATTTTTATTTTAACGATAATTAATAATTTATCTGATCATATATTCAGAATCACCTATAATTGCATCATTTATATAATGTAGTAAAAGGGTATGAATTATTTCTAAATAACCAAAAGCTTTTGAGTTAACCCACAAATTAATATCACCAAGATTAAATAATGGGTTTTCAAAATTGAAACCAGAAAGTGTTATTATTTTAATTCCATTTTCTTTTGCATAGTTACAAGCCTTAAGAATATTTTTCGAAGTGCCTGTACCGCTTATGGCTATAAGAATATCTCCTTTATTTGCATAGTGTTCTAATCCTTTTTTAAATAAATTTTCATATCCATAATCATTAGCAAATGTTGTAACAGTAGATGCAGATGAAAAAGAAACTGCATTGAGGCCAGCGTTTTTTGTAAAATCAATAGCAATGTGTTCAGCAATAGATGCTGAGCCTCCATTACCAATAATAAAAATTTTATTTTTGTTACGAGATGAATTAATTAAATTCAAAGCACTTTCAAGTCCATTTTTATTTTCATTAACCTTTAAAAAATCTGTTATTGTGGATTGAAAATCCTTAAAGTAATTGTCTAAAGAAAATTTACTTTTCATATTTTTTTATATTTTCTATTAATTTAGGTGTTTTACTAATTCTTGAGCATTTTTATATTGATCAGGATTACCGATATCAACCCAATACCCATTAATTGGTATATGCATTAATTTATAATTATTACTTATTAATTCAACTATCAAATCTGTGATATCAAAAAATTTATTTTTGGGAATTTTCTCAATTAAAGAACTTTTAAAAATATACACACCTGCATTTGAATAGTATGTATAAGTTGGTTTTTCTTTAAATGATTTGATATTGAAGTTTTCTGATTCAAATATTGCATAAGGAACGTTAATTTTATAATCTTTAGATGCAACTACAAAATCTGCATGATTCTCAATCGCACATGAATACATTTCCTCAAAGTTTACATTAGTTAACAAATCACCATTTAATAGGAGCAAATGTTTTGATTTAATATCATTAATTAGAGATAATGCTCCAGCTGTACCTAAATTGTCTTTTTCTCTAACATAAACAATCTCTATTCCTTTTTTTGAACCATCTCCAAAATAATCTTCTATTTGCTGCCCTAAGTAATTTAAAGAGATGTATATTTTAGATATACCAAATTTAATTAGCCTGTCAATATTATGTTCTATTATAGGTTTGTTTCCTAACATCAACATAGGTTTAGGAACATTGTCTGTAAGTGGACTTAACCTTTTTCCTCTACCACCAGCCATGATAACACATTCGAGGGGTAAAATTGAATTATTTGATTTTAAATCTATTATTCTTACTAATTGACCATTTTTATTTAAAACTGGCAATATTTTTATTGATGGATTTGACTTTTTGATTTTTTTTAAACTAACGTATTTCTTAGAGTCCTCTAAAAAAAGAAATTTTCTATTGCAGATATCACCAACTTTTTTGTTAAGATTTTTATTCTCAATAAGTGCTCTTCTAACGTCACCATCAGTTACAGAACCAATTATTTGATTATTATCATTTGTTACAAATAAAATTAACTTACTTAAGTTAGAAATTTTACTTAATTTAATTAAAGCATGATGTAAAGTATCATTTTTATTAATGACCACGTTTTTGTTTTGAAACATTATAATTCTTTTAATAAAATTTTTAATATCTTTTTGGCAGTGTTTTTCTTGTAATAATAATTATCTCCATAATAAGTTTTGTTAATTATAGATTTACTTTCACTAATGATTTTATCGTAATTATAATCAACGTTAATCGTGTTTTTGTTGAATAACCTCCCTGATTGTCTTTTACCAACATTAATAAAATATTTTCCAAATGAAGCAGATTCAATTATTCCACTTGATGTGTTGCCTAACATAAATTCACAATTTTTCATTGCACTGAAATAACTTTCTTTCCCAAATGAATTAATTACTGAAAAATCCTTAGGATTGTTTTCTTCTAGATGTAAAGCCATTCTTCTATATATACTTCCAAAAGTATCAGCATTTGCTTGTGTTATAACAATATGTATAATTTTAGAAAGTTCCATTAAAACTTTTTTAATTATTTCAACATATTTAAAATTATTTTCTGGATTAATTGTTTCAGGATGAAATGTTACTAAACAAAATTTTTGATTTGGTATATTAAATAATTTTCTAACATTATTCCAGTTTTTAATTTTATTTTTTTCAAAATCATTTAAACTTAGAGATCCAACATTATAAACATGATTAGAATCATCAATTAAATTTTTTATCCTTTTTTGATATTTGAGTGTTGAACAAAAATGAATTGATGAAAGCAAACTTATTTGATGTCTATATATATTATCAATAGCCCCTAAAGTAGTTTCTCCACCATGAATATGAGCAATTTTGACTTGAAAAGGTATTCCAGCTTGTACGGCTGCACTCATTTCAAATCTATCTCCTAAAGCAAAAACATAATCAAACTTATTATCATTCCAAAATTTAGCAAAATTTGAAATTAATTTTGAATATCCCTTTGAAATTTCCAATTTAGAATCTAAATCAGGCATTCCTTTTATTTTTACAATATTTTTGAAATTATCCTTCCTAATTTCATTTATAGTATATCCATGATTTTTTTGCAGATGTGTGCCAAAAACTATAATAGTTAAATCAATTGAAGTTTTTTTTATTAGATCTAATAACGGCTTATAAATACCAAAATCAGCTCTTGAGCTTGTTAAAACACCTATTTTTTTATTCAAAATGTTATAGTTTTAATCAGAAACAATAACTTGATTATTTAAATACTTCAATTAAAAATCTCAAATCAAATAATTTTTTTTGCTATTATGTGAAATCTTGCTAACAAACGATTAGATTCAATATTTCTATTTATAATTTCATACAATTCAATGATTTCAAATTTATCTTTTAATAGTTTTTTTATCCTATCAATATCGTAAAATGATTGTACTGTGTTTTCTTCATGTTTTATTTTAACAATCATATCATATTGTTTTGAATTAGTAAATGTATGGTCATTAGTGCTAATTAGATCTAAATAAATTAAACCAGAATCATTTAGTTTTTTATGAAGTTCATTAATTCCGTCTAAAGCAATATCATAATTCATACTATCTAATACACCATGAGATATCATGTAATTAAAAAAATTATTTTTATAAGGAAGATTTCTAATATCAGCGGCAATAACTCTGTCTGACAAATCTTTTAGATCTAAATTTATAAAATTATTTTTAGCAACCTTAATAGCTTCCGAAGATAAATCAAAACCATATGCATCCAAATTAAATTCATTACATAATTTCACATGTCGACCAATACCACAACCAATATCTAAAATTTTAGGTTTTGATTCATTTTGATTTATAAATTTAAAATTTTTTAACCCAATTCTTTTTTTAATATATTTTGAAATAAATCTTATGATTTCTTCATGGGGATAAAAAATAAAATTATCTTTATTTAAATAAGAATTCTCCCAATCTAATAGATTATTATTTTTAATTTTTTTGTTCATATTATTATTTTTAATTTTTTTGTTCATATTAAATCGTCAATTTCATAATTTTTTTTTGATTCTCTTCCAATAATTTGATCCCATTTCATTGGGGAAATTCCATTTCCTGGTCTTTTAATTGTTAAATTATTTTCATTAAATATTTCTCCTATTAATATCTTTTTTTTTGCAACTATACTTTTTCTAGCAGCAATAATATTTTTAAGTTCACTTTCAGTTGGCTTTTTTATACCATTTCCCTTACATGCAAGACTTATGTTTTCTATTGCTAAAACCATTTCACAAAATTCTTTAGGTTCTAAAGAAGCAAAATGATCAGGACCATCCATTTCTCTGTTTAATGTTAAATGTTTTTCAATTATAGTTGCTCCCATCGCAACAGCAGCTATTGGAACTTCAATTCCTAAAGTATGATCGCTGTACCCAACTTTGACATTAAATTTTTTAGAAATATGGTTCATAGCTTTTAAATTAACATCACTCATTGGAGTTGGATAAGATGTATTACAATGTAATACACAAATTTTATCTAAGGTTAAATTATTAGATGTCAAAACATTTAGTGCATTTTCAATATCATCAATTGAAGCCATTCCGGTAGACAAAACAATGGGTTTGTCTAAATATGAAATTTTCTTTAAGTAGGGAAAATTAGTAATCTCTCCGCTTGGAATTTTAAATAAATCCATATTCAAACTTTGAAGAAAATCTATTGACTCTAAATCAAATGCAGATGATAAGAATTTTATATTCTTATCATTACAATAGTTTATTAATTCTAAATGACTTTCATAATTAAGCTCTAGAGATTTTAACATTTCAAACTGATTCGTTTTCGATGAATCAGTTCTAGATTTTTGATATTCAGATTTTTCAGCCATTTTAGTGACTATATTTTCTGCTTTAAATGTTTGAAATTTAATATAGTCTGCTTTTGCTTTTGAAGCCGAATCAATAAGTTTTTTGGCAATTTTAATATCACCATTATGATTAACTCCTGCTTCAGCTATTATTACTACTTTATTATTTTTCATCTTAATATTGCTGGATTACCATACACAATTGAATTATCAGGCACATCCTTCACAACAACAGAACCCGCCCCAACAACTACATTTTTTCCAATTTTAATATTATTTTTGATTGTTGAATTTGCTCCTATAAAAGAGTTTTCTCCAATGACAACATTACCGCATACTATAACTCCTGGTCCAATATGAACTCCTGAGGATATTTTTGATTCATGCTCTATTAAACAAGATGAATTTAATATTACATTATCACCTATTGAACAGAAAATATTAACAACAACATTTTTTGAGACAAAAATTGCATCTCCTAAAATTGATTCTTTTGAAATATTAGAGCTCTTATGAACAATATTAATAATTGATTGATTTTTATTTCTTAAATAATTAAAAATTTTTGATCTTATAAAATTGTTTCCAATACCTAAGGCATACGCACAATTATTTTCAAAAACAAAACTTTTACTCATTTCATTACCTAAATAATTTAAATTAAAAGGATTATTGTCAGATTTTATAAGTGAAGTATACCCAACTATATCAAAATTATTTTCAATTAGAGTCTCTGCTACTACAAAGGCATGTCCAGAGTATCCAACTAAAATAATTTTGTTTTTATATTCTTGCACTACTGGGTATATTAACAATTCTACTTTCTAGATATTCAGCATTAACTTGAGAATCTCTTTGACAATCTTTATACATAGGCAACCTATACATTAATTGCCATATAGGTCTGGTCATTACCTTATTGTCATTTGAATAATTTAAAAATAGATCTCTTTCTTTTTTATTTTCTAGTCTAATACACATTAACCAATAATTCCATTCTGTGTTTTTAGGAATCGAGACTAATTCCGTTCCGTTTTTCATAAAAACACTTTTATATTCATCATATAATAACTTTTTGTTCAACATTATCTCATTAATATTTTCCAACTGAGCGCAAGCAAGAGCGGCATTTATATTGGACATTCTATAATTGTAACCCAATTCATCATGATAAAATTCCCATTTATGAGCAACTTTAGCCGTTGTAGTTATGTGTTTTGCTTTCTTGCCAATAAATTCATTGTTAGTACAAATAGATCCGCCAGCTCCAGATGTGATTATTTTATTTCCATTAAAACTAAAAGCTGACAAATCACCAATACTTCCAGAGAATCTTCCCTTATACTTACTGCCTAAAGACTCTGCCGAATCCTCAATAATTAATATATTCCATTTTTCACATATTTTAATGATCTCATCCATTTCACACATGAAACCAAAAGTATGCATTACTACACATGCAGAAATACGATTACCAGTTGTTTTGTTAAAAGTTCCTGTATCTCTAATTTCCGCATTTTGATCAAGAAAATCTTGTAATGCTGAAGGTGAAAGCCCCATGGTTTCAAGATCAACATCTACAAAAACAGGTCTTGCATTTAAATACGAAATAGCATTAGCAGTAGCTACAAATGTTAAAGCCTGAGTAATTACTTCATCCCCATTATCAACATTAGCTAATTTTAAACAAATATGTAGAGCAGAAGTGCCATTAACAACAGCAATAGTTTTCTTAACATTATTTAGCTTACACATTTTTTCTTCAAATAAATCAACATATTTTCCAACAGATGAAACAAATGTGCTATCAATTGCATTCAATAAATATTTTTTTTCATTTCCAAAAAAAACAGGCTCATGTAAAGAAATAAAACTTTCTCTTCCATAGCAGGATCTTATTTCGTTAATTATATTTTTAAATTTAATATTCATTAAAACATTACATTTTAGAATCCAAATAATTTTCTTTTTCCATATGTTTAAACTTGGGTATCATATAATTAAATAAATTAATTAAATCTTTTTTAGTCCACTTACTATTTGATCGCATTTCAATAATTTGTTTTTCAAATTTTGATATTTTACTAAAATCATCATTATAAATATTTTTTATAATTCCCAGATCACTAAATTTTTGAAGATCTAACTTTTCATTTTTAGTGTAAAATTCTTCAAAAAGCTTTTCACCAGATGTGTTTGATTTTGAAAAATAACACGGCCACATTCCTTTTGATGGCAATGTACTTGTAAGCTTTCTTGCCTCTTCCTCACTGTTACACAAGAAAGGTTTATAACCATTTTGTTTTAAAAAAGTTTTTGCAATCTCAACAAACGATATCAAGTGGAGTGCATCCGAAAGTTTTGGAAAAAAAATATCTCTATTATCTCCAAAAATACATGACATTAAACATAGAATTCCTGCTTCTTGTTCAGTTACAAAATATCGTTTAATATCAGTTGGAGCTACAATAGGTTGATTTTTAGACAATCTTAACTTAAATCCATTTAATAAGGAACCATCGGAAAATGCAACATTTGCAAATCTAGCTGTTGAAATAGAAATCTCATTACTTCTTCTCATTAAAAACATTTCCATAATTCTTTTTGATGCACCCATCATATTTACGGGATTAGCAGCTTTGTCAGTTGAAACACAAAAATATTTTTTTGTATTATTTTTAATTGATTGCTTTAACGTTTTTTCGGTATTAAAAATATTAACATCAATCATTCGCATTAAAGTGTAAGGATCTTTTTCACTTCGAACGTGTTTTAAGGCAGATAAGTTTAGAACATAATCATATTTTCCGTCATTATCAATGAAACAATCATACTCTAAAGAACCAATATCTAATGCGTAAGTTTTAAAATCTCCGTTTATGTAGCCATATGAACTTCTTAAATCTCTAACTAATTCTACTAAATTATTTTCAGAAATATCTACAACATGTAATTTACTTGGGTTCCTTTTGAAAATTTCTTTTGTTACAGCTTTTCCTATAGATCCTGCGCCACCTAAAATTAAAAAAGTTGAAACATTAATAATTTCATTTAATTTTTTAGAATTCATTAAAACATCATTAACGAATAATTCATTAGACCTGCCAATCATATCTAATACTTTCATATAATGTTTTTATTATATATATATTTATTGTACCAATCATAAAATGATTTTAATCCAATATTTAAAGTAGTTGTTGGATTATAATTAAAATCATTTCTTATTTTAGAAATATCTGAATACGTTTTTAAAACATCCCCTTTTCTAACAGGCTTAAAATTAATTTTAGCTTTCTTACCAATTACATCTTCTAATATTTTAATAAAATTCATTAATTTATATGGATTTGAATTACCAATATTATAAATGCTAAATTTTTTTAAATTTTTATTAGAGTCAACACTGATCACTCCATTTACAATGTCATCAATATAAGTGAAATCTCTCAACATATTGCCGTTATTATATACATTGATAGGCTTTTCCTCAATAATATTTTTTAAGAAAATAAAAGGTGCCATATCAGGTCGACCCCATGGACCATATACCGTGAAAAACCTCAAACCAGTTGTTTTTAAGTTAAAAAGATGACTGTAAGAATGTGCTATTAACTCATTTGATTTTTTTGTAGCTGCATACAAGCTTATTGGATGATCAACATTATCATCTTCTTTAAAAGGAACATCTTCTCTGTCTCCATAAACACTAGAACTACTAGCGTAAATAAAATGTTTTATTTTATAATTTTTAGAACATTCTATAATATTTGTGAATCCATTAATATTATTTCTAATATAGGTATATGGATTAGTAATACTAAACTGAACGCCAGCTTGAGCAGCAAGGTTTATAACTATATCAAAACTACATGATTCAAATAAGTTATTAAGTTTAGAGATGTCTGTAATATCTAACTTAGAAAATTTAAAGTTTGAAAAAGTTTCACTTTTATATAAGTTATCATCTTTAAGATTTGAAACATTTATGCCAAGTTCTGGCAATTTTAAAAGTTTTAATTTTATATTATAATATGAGTTAATATTATCAATACCATAAACTAAATATCCTTTACTAATTAACTTTTTACAAACATGAAAACCAATAAATCCAAGTGCTCCAGTAATTAAAAATTTTTTTTTATTAAAATTTTTATAATCTACCATCAATCAGGTTTTTAGGAATAAAACTTTTTATATCATAAATAACCGATTTAGAATTATTAGACAATTTTTTAAAATCAACTAATTTGAAATCAGAATGAGAAACAGCTAAAATAACTGCATCATAATTCTTAGAATATATTTTTTCAATATTATTAATAATTGTAAAATTATATTTATTTTCAATTTCGATTTCAGAAGCCCATGGGTCACATACATCAATATTACAACCAAATGATTCCAACTCATCCTTAACATCAATTACTCTAGAATTTCTAATGTCAGGACAATTTTCTTTAAAAGTAAAACCTAATATTAAGACTTTACTATATAAAATCTTAATTCCTTTAGATATCATTAACTTAACAACTTTTCCAGCAACAAATTTCGGAACAGATTCATTAACTTTTCTTCCTGAATAAATAACTTCCGGATAATATCCCAGAGATTCTGCCTTATGTGCCAAATAGTAAGGGTCAACACTTATACAGTGACCACCAACCAATCCCGGTCTAAATTTTAAAAAATTCCATTTTGAGGAAGCCGCATCTAAAACATCTGTAGTGTCTAAATTCATTCTTTCAAAAATTAGTGCAAGCTCATTTACAAAACTTATATTTAAATCTCGTTGGGCATTTTCAATAACTTTAGAAGCTTCAGCAACTTTTATAGAAGGAGCTAAATGAGTTCCATTTTCTAAAATAGAATTATAGAGATCATCTACTGTTTTAGCAGTTTTTAAATTACTTCCAGATGTTACTTTTTTAATCTTGGTTAAGGTGTTAATTTTATCACCCGGATTGATACGTTCTGGCGAATAACCAACGAAAAAATCTTCATTAAAACTCATTTTACTTTGGGATTCAATTATTGGAATACAAATTTCTTCAGTAGCACCTGGATAAACAGTAGATTCATAAATAACAATATCACCTTTTTTTAAAATACCACTAACTAACTTGCTTGCAGATTTTAATGGAGA
>TARA_B110000003_G_scaffold43863_2_pt1 | contig 11891 bp, 9 predicted proteins | sample TARA_B110000003 | Tara Oceans TARA_B110000003 (sample SAMEA4396424) | marine metagenome | biome: Westerlies Biome; feature: [SRF] surface water layer (ENVO:00010504); material: water (ENVO:00002006), including particulate matter (ENVO:01000060) such as... | depth 5 m
CTCCGATGGAGATGAGGTGCATGAAAAAACCCTGACCAAAAGGCCAGGGTTTTCTATGCTTTGGTGAAAGGAATCACTCCTCGCTTCCTGTGCGCTTCCTGCTCGAGGCCGAGTACAATACTTTCAGGGCCGAGGCCTTCCGAAGTTCTTGCTTGACCGAGGTAACGACACCCATCTTGGTGTCTTTGTCCACCTTCAGAGAAACCCACATCTTGCTTTGCTCAGACTCAGCCAGCGTCGTTCGTTCCTTGACAATCCAATCCTGGATCACAGCAGCACTGGAGAACTGATCGTTCAACTGCACCAGTGGCTCCGTACCGTAACGTCGGTCCATTGGGGGACCGATGTTGACATATCGGATGAGGTGCTTCTTCTCGATTTTGTAGAGTTCGGAGGCTTCAGGGCGAATCACGCGGACCTTTTCATCTTCCGTACGCAGCACCGTGGCCACCATGAAGAAGAAGAGCAGCATGAACACGATGTCTGGCAAGGAAGCCGTAGAAATGGCCCCCATTGGTCGTTTGCCTCCTTTGCGAAACTTTCCCATGTCAGTAGTAGTTGGCGCTTGCGTCGCGTGGTTCTGCTTCCGAGATGCGTTGGGGGTACACTGCACGGACGGCAGTGATCCGATCCAACGTCTTGGTGTCTTCCTTGTTGCGGTCGTAGATGTCTTCCATCTGCGAGTACGTCATCCCAAACTTCTCCAACGCCAACTCATCACGCAACTCGTTCACAGCAGATTGAAGTTCATTCTGCACAGACAAGTAGGTGTTGTACGTCGTGTTGTTGTCGTTTTGCATGGATATGAGCGCCGATGAAGGGAGCTCCTTGTAATCGCCCCCGAGCAACTCAATGGTGGTCAGTTTCTGACGCCAGTTGTCGAGCACTTTTCCGAAGGCCTTCTTCTTCTTGTCAGTGTCCGAAGCAAACACGAATTGTTCGTATTCGGCAATGCGGAGTCGGACCTCGGACTTTCTCACCCATTGACGCTCAGGAAAGGCCGCATTGGTTTTGCCATTGGCTCCTGTCACCATCACAACCTCTCGGTTTCTTCCTACCGTTTGCGGGCCTACCGGATGGGACATGACGCCATCTCCTGTCGCAATCAGGAAATTCTTCGCTTTGTCCTTCATTTGGTCCAAATCCAAGGGCTCTCCCTCCACCAACAATTGGTCGAGAAAGTTCACCTTCACATTGAAGACGTTCTGCTCCTTGGCCTGGGGCACATCAATGTCTGGGGGCACAGGAGGCGGAAGTTGGCGTTTGATGCCCTCATCTGAATCAATGGTGGTGGTGACCAACCAAAAAATGAGCAGCAAAAACGCGATGTCCGCCATCGAGCCCGCATTGATTTCTTGCAATTCGCGGCGTGCCATGGAACTTACTTGATTGCTTTGTTCACTTCTGCCACCACAATGGCGGCAATTGCTGCCAAGCCAAGGAGGTAAACGAAGTACATGCCACCGCCAGCAAACCAGCTTTCACCTTCTGTCACGGTGATGCCGCTGACCTCATACGCCCTGAGGACGGATCGATCGGCTAGGCCATAAAAACTGATCAAACCAAGCAAGGCAAAAGCGCCCACACCCATCAGGGTGCCTCTGCGTTCTTTGAGGTTGGCCCCAAAGAAGTAGAGACCAAACAGCAAGGCCGCTGCTGCGCAGGCGATGCCGACAGCATAGATGATGTAAAAGAGGTTGTCCAGCAAGAGGCCGTAGCGCTCTTGTCCCTCCACAAAGGTTTCGTCCGCACCACTTTTGGAGGTGATCATCACACAGAGCAAGGCTCCGGCGACGATGACCAACATCCGCACAGCGGACAGGACCGATTTGATGGTCTTGTCTTCCATGGCGTGGATTATTTGCCTTCGAGGTTGCGCTTGTACAACAAATCCACCAAGTCCATGCTCGCCTCCTCCATGTCGAGGACAATGCTGTCGATCTTGGACAAGATGTAGTTGTAGAAGATTTGGAGGATGATGGCCACAATCAAACCAGATACGGTTGTGATCAAGGCCACCTTGATGCCGCCTGCAACAATGGATGCGTTGATCGTGTTGGCCTCTGCAATTTTGTCAAATGCGGAGATCATCCCGATGACCGTCCCCATGAAACCAAGCATCGGTGCCAAGGCAATGAACAAGCTGATCCAGCTCAAGCCGCGCTCAAGCTTGCTCATCTCCACGCTGCCGTAGTCTTCAATGGCCTTCGCCACTTCTTCGTAGCTGCCCGTACTGCGGTCCAAACCTTGAAAGAAGATGGAAGCCACGGGGCCACGGGTGTTGCGACAAACTTCCTTTGCCGCGTCGACACCCTTGCCCATTGCATCTTCAATGCCCTCGAGGAGCTTGCCGGTGTTGGTGGTCGCCATGTTCAAGTAAATGATGCGCTCGATGCTCAAAGCAAGCCCCAGAATCAAGCAAATCAGGACAAAGGCCATGAAAGTCGCTCCACCTTCAATGAAGTATTTCTTCACTGTTTGGTGGAAGCTGAGAACTTCCCTGGTTTCCACGGGTTCAGCTGCAGGAGCTGCAGGTTCAACGGCTGCAGGGGCAGCCATGGAGTCCATGGCGGCAGAGTCTGACTCTGCCAAAGTGCTGTCGACACCCATTTGCATGGTTGTGTCTTGTTGTGCCATCACAGCGTGAGGTGCTGCGAACATCACAAGCCCTGCGATTGCGAGGAGGGCGAACAAATTCTTCATGACGAATTGAAGTTGATAAATGAATTGTAAAACTTGCGGAGAGACAGGGATTCGAACCCTGGAGACATTGCTGCCCACACGCTTTCCAAGCGTGCGCCTTAAGCCACTCGGCCACCTCTCCCTTCCCCCGTTGGGGATGAAAACCTCAGGGCTTTTGGACTGACCAACGCCAATGCCTTCGGCGCCGCAAATTACCGCAGAATCCGTGACTCCCGCAAAAGAAATGCACTCATGTTTCAATGCCCAAGCTCACACCTCACAATCCAGCGGCACCAGCAGGGCCATGTGCCTCCGTACGCGAGCGATCCTGGGGGGTCAATTCTCCCCTCAAATTGGCTGTCATCATGTCCCGAATTTGCCCTTGATCATCGGTCAAAGCCAAGACGTGCATGAGTTTGGTCAATGCGGCCTCTGTGGTCAGGTCGTGCCCTGGAATCACCCCGCACCCCGCGAGCATGTGGCTGGTGGCATATAGCTCTGGGTGCACCCCCCCGTGACCGCATTGGGTCACATTCAAGAGGGTCACCCCCCTTTGGTTGGCCTCTTGAAGCAGATCCTTCAACACTTGTGACGTGGGGGCGTTTCCACTGCCGTAAGTGGCCAAAACGACGCCGCGCAAATCTGGCCATTCAAGGGTTTGGCGCAACAAATCCAATGGCATTCCCGGATAGAGTGACACCCACGCCACCTCCTGGCGCATGCCCGAATGAAGCTGCAAACCATCTGCTGTTGGGGGAGTCCTCCACAACATGGACGTTTCAATCATGAAATCCACCCCTGCCTCCACCAACGCAGGAAAATTGGGACTGACAATCGCCTGAAGGCTTTGGGCACTCTCCTTGTGGCTTCGGTTGCCCCGCAACAAGTGATTGCCAAAGTACACCGCCACCTCTTGGATGGTCGAGGCACCATCGGTTTGATGTGCAGCAAGCATCAAGGCGCTGAGCAAGTTTTCTCTCCCGTCTGTGCGCGGGATTCCGATGGGCAATTGTGACCCCGTAAAAATCACGGGCTTTTGTAGTCCTTCCAACATGAAGCTTAAGGCGGAGGCGGAATAGGCCATGGTGTCGGTTCCATGGAGGATGACAAACCCATCAAATCGATTGTAGCATTCGGCCACAGTCGTGGCCAAGCTGCGCCAATGTCTCGGCGACACGTCGCTGCTGTCCAATGGCACATCAAACGACACGGCTTCAACACGGATTCCAGCATGCGCCAATTCTGGAACGTGCTTGGCCACCTGATCAAAATCCAAGGGGGCCAGCGCCCCACTGACCTTGTCCCGTGTCATGCCAATGGTCCCTCCCGTGTAGATCACGAGGACTGTGCGCATGGTCTCCAAATGGCTCATGGCATGTCCAATTCTGAAAGCCGGAACATCCGCTGCGCATTCTCAGTGGTTTGGCGGGCCACCATCTCCAATGGGAGGCTCATCAATTCCGACACACGCTCCGCCACAATGGCCACATGGCAAGATTCGTTGCGTTTGCCCCTAAATGGCACAGGTGCCAAATATGGACTGTCCGTTTCCAGCACCAAACGGTCCAATGGCATATGTGGCAATACGGCATCCAAGCCGCCGTTCTTGTAGGTGGACACCCCGCCAATGCCCAACATCCACCCTGGGTAACGCAGCGCATGCTCCGCTTCCTTCAGTCCGCCTGTAAAGCAATGAATGACACCAGTCAACCCATCGGACACCTCTTCGTCCAACACCTCAAAAAGCTCTTCGAAGGCCTTGCGCACATGAATCACCACGGGGAGTTGACGTTGTTTGGCCCAACCCAACTGAATCTTCAGTGCTTCCCGCTGTGCATCCAAGGTGGAGACGTCCCAATGCAAATCCAAGCCCACTTCCCCAATCGCCACCCAAGGACTGCCTTCCACGGGATCGTCCAAGGCTTGTTCAATGGCGGCCAATTCTTGCTGCCATCCCTCTTGCACATGGCAAGGATGGAGCCCCATCATGCCACGGCAACGTTTTGGCCATTGGTGCATCATGCGCCTCACCCTTGGGATGCTGTCCACGTCGATGTTGGGCAGCAAAAGCATGTCCACTCCGGCTTCTTTGCACCGCTGCATCGCCTCTGCGCGGTCCTCATCGAAAGCCGGTTGGTACAAATGGGTATGGGTGTCCAGCAGATGCATAGCTGCGAAGATAGGCGGAGGATTACCTTTGACACCTCTCCATGATGGCCCAAACAGACGCTCCCTCACCTCGTTTTCTCATCGCCAGATTCAGTGCGCTGGGGGACATTGTGCTGATGCAGCCCATCATCACCGCATTGCGCGCCACGTATGGTCACGCAGCGCAGGTGGACGTAATTTGCCTTCGCCGTTGCGAAGAAGCCGCGCGGGTCTTGGATGGACTCGACCACATTCACCTGGTCGAAAAAGGCACCGGGGAGTGCATCGATGCCATCAAGGAAAGACGCTACGACTACCTCTTGGACCTTCATCAATCGGTGAGGTCCCGCTCCTTGGCAGGACAAATGGACAGCCTTGTGCTCAAAGTGGACAAGGCCAATGTCGCAAGGTGGATGCACATTCGAGGATGGCGCAAAGAGCCTGTCCCCTCCTTCGTAGAGAGGTGCTTTGATGTCCTGGCGCCATTTGGCATGGCACCTCCAGCGAAGGAGCTTTGGGGACCTGATGCTTGGGGGAGTCTGAACACCCAAGGTTTGTCGCCGCAAATCGACGAACGCTTTCCCAAAGACCATGTAGCACTTTGTTTGGGTTCGTCCCAGCCAGGCAAGCACCTGTCGGACGACGTGGTTCTCGCTGTCCTACAGTGGACCCAACATCGCGGCTGCGCTCTTCTTTTGTTGGGAGGGTCTGCCGAGAGGTCACGGGCCCTGGGACTTGCTGCGGAGTGGCCACATGCAGTGAACCTCGCAGGTGATTGTACCCTTTCTGAGACCGTCGGTGTATTCCAAAAGGCCGCTGCAGTCGTTACCGGAGATACTGTGACCATGCACCTCGGTGCTGCCATGGGTCGGCCAATGGCAAGCATTTGGGGCTGTACCAGACCCACTTTGGGGCTGGGAGCTTGGCGACCCCACCCGCAGAGCCAGGACATCTTGCCAGAACGGGCCTCAGACGACCCACGCCCCTGCTCCAAGCACGGCGCGACTTGTCGTCATGTCAAAGGACAAGATCCAAAGGCCGCAAACCGTTGCAGTCAAAGTGTAGATCCGAGCCATGTCTTGCATTGGCTGGAGAAGGTGCTTAGCTAAAGAGTGCCTTCAATTCTGTGGCCTCCTCGGGCTTCAACTTGCCTGCCAAAATCAAACGCAGCTGCCTTCTGCGCAAGGCACTGTCGAACCGACCCTTCTCCTGGTCGTCTTGAGGCTCGATGGCTGGCACAGCAATAGGGCCGCCCAATTGGTCGACTGCCACAAAGGTGTAGTACGCCTCGTTGCATCGGCTGCGGGCACCCGTGGTGGCATTCTCCACAAACACCTCGAGGTAGACCTCCATGGAACTGTTGAATGCCCTGGTGACTTGAGATTCAATGATGACCACATCGCCCAAACGAATGGGCCGGTCGAACGAAACATTGTTGACCGCAGCCGTGACCACCACCCTGCGGCAATGGCGATTCGCACTGACCGCAGCGGCCACATCCATCCAATGCAAGAGGTTCCCTCCCATCAGATTGCCCAAAGTGTTGGTGTCGTTGGGCAGAACAATGCGAACGGTGGAACTGAAGGTTTCTTGAGGTTGGCGGACTTCTTTCATGGGACGAAGTTCGGCTGAATTTGGACAGAAAAAAAGGGTGCCATTGTGGCACCCTTTTCCCTTTTCAAATGCGACGGCTTCTTTCGAAAAAGAGCACCGCCCCACTCACTTGGCCATCAATGGATGACCAAGAGCTTTTTCGTCGAGACGAAATTTTTGGCAGTCACACGCAACTGGTACAATCCTGCATTCAAAGACGCAACGTTGAAATCAATCGGTGTGGAAATACCTTCGACAAGCATGCCGTTGAACAACGTCATCACCACTTCTCCAGTTGAAGCGTGCAATTCCACTTTTACGTCTGTTCCAACTTCCTCGCTGAGCAACGTCAAGTTCACTTGCGTGGAAGCAGGGTTGGGTTGCAACGTCACGACTTCAATCATGTCTTTGAAAGACACTGGAGCGGCATCCTCACCTTCAGAAATGCCTCCTTCTTCAGTCGCGTCGCAGCTGGACCCAGTCACCTGTACCTCATAAGAGAAGCTGGTGGCATTGCCTACACAATCGGTGACAGTGTATTGACGCTCGAGGGTCCAAGGTTGGCAGCAGTCCAACTCCCCGAAGAGGTCACCAGAAGCCATCACATTTTGGCCTCCCACCGTGCCTGACAAGTAGAACCATCCGCTGAATCCGTAGTTGCTGTTCTTGTTGTTTGCACCTTCTCCGATTTGGAAACCAAAGTACCCGTTGGCCGGTTGATGCATCATTTGGAAGCTGTCGCCCTCGTAGTCACCCCATCCTTCTGCAAAACCAGAAGTCATCATGGCGTAGTCCCATGCGGTGTGGTCGCCAAGACCACAATCTGACTTGAAGCTGTGGGTCCCTGGTTGAGCGGTCCAAGCCTCCCAGTCCATAGGTGCTGAATAATGTGCTTCCACCGTCCAACCAGCATTGGGGTTGTCGATTGCCACCACTTCCATCGTGTAAGTCATGGTGCCATCCACCATGTGTGCAACCGCTCCACTCAAAGTCACATAGGCTTCAGCCCCTGGGAAATTGAAGAGCTCCATGGACGTGGGTGCATCTCCATCGCAAGTCTCACCATTGGCGAGGGCCTGGGGTTCAGAGATGACGCAAAAGCGGTCGATCTCAGCAGTGGGTGCGAAGGCCCCACTGTACGTTTCCACAAGTTCGACACTTGCCTCTCCACCACAATTGTCTGTGAATTGTACATCGCACGCCGCTGGAATGGTCAATGTCCCGTCCAACGTCTCACAACACACCTCCACAACCTCATGGTTCATCAACCCACATGTGTTGGTGAGTTGAGGCGCCGTAGTGTCCACGAACGAAATGGTTTGGCTGACCACAGAGGCATTGCCACACAAATCCGTTGCAGTCCAACTCCGAACGATGTCATACACGTTTTCGCAATTGCTGAAGACAGTGTCCACCCCAAGAATCAACTCCACACCAGAGCAGTTGTCGGTGGCAACGACATCATCGTAGACAGGTTCAGACAAGCACTCGAGTTCATAGGACTCTGGAACCATGTCAAAGACCGGTGCCGTCGTGTCTTCAATGGTGATGGTCTGTGACGCGCTTGCACTGTTTCCGCAATCATCCGTGGCGGTCCAAACCCTGGTTAGGGTGTAGGAGGCCGAGCAGCCGTTGTAGTCCGTCGATTCGTCAAGCACAATGTCGACCGCGCCGCAAGCGTCCATCGCCTCTGCATCCAGCATAGGCTGTTCGTCGCTGCACTCTGCAGTATAATCTTCCGGGACAAATGTGAACACGGGAGCCGTGGTGTCTTCCACAAAGATGATCTGGGTGGTCTCTGAGGCATTGCCACAAGCGTCGGTGGCGATGAATTCACGCAAAATCACGTACTGCCCCGAACACGGACCTTCAAGGGTGTCGGTTTGAACCACAATCTCAAACGACGAACAATGGTCAACGGCCTCGGCCATCTCAAGCACCAAATCATCCGAGCATTCTGCAGTGTAGTCCTCAGGAACAAAGGTGAAATAAGGTCCCTCCTCGTCCACAACAGAAATCACTTGAACCGCCGTATCTGAATTCCCACAGTTGTCGGTGGCCACCCATTTACGAACGATCTCAAAGGTGGCTTCACAATTGGAATGAATGGTGTCCACGGAGTACGCAATCTCGAACCCTGAGCAGTCGTCCATGGCCTCTGCTTCGTCGTACACCAAAACATCAATGCACTCTGCAGTATAATCCGAAGGAATGTTTGTGAACACCGGAGGAGCATCATCCACAAGGGTCAACACTTGGTCCACCGTGCTCACATTGCCACACTCATCGATGGCTGTGTACACACGAACGTATTGACCAATGGGCAAAACACAACCTCCACTTCCTTGACCATCCACCCAAGTCAATTGAACTGCACCGCAATTGTCTGTCGCAGAAGCAAAATTCTCTTCCGCATCGTATTCCCCGCAAGGAATCATAACCGCCTCAACGGCCTCAATCGTGGGGGGCGTAGAGTCGACAATGGTGATGGTCTGCAGCGCACTTGCGCTGTTTCCGCATGCATCCACAGCCTCAAACTTCCGCTCAATGATATACCCCTGTGGGCAGTCGTAGGAAACCACCTCAGTGACCCCCAATTCGAAGTCGCTGCAAACGTCCATGGCAGTGGCCATTTCCATAGGGTGATCTTCGTCACACTCGGCGATGTAATCGTTGGGGACGAAGGTGAACTCCGGCGCAGTGGTATCAGATACGCTTACGACCTGTTCATGGGTCACTTCATTCCCACAATCGTCCGAACTGGTCCAAGTCCGAGTCAGGGTGTAGTTGCTGGGGCAGCTGCCATCGAGACGCGTTTCGCTGTAGGAAACAGAAACATCTTGGCAGTTGTCCATCGCTGTGAGCACTGCCCCATCAGGAACGTTGTCACACTCCACCTCCAAAGAAGCAGGAAGCGCTTCCACAAACATGGGCTCCTGGGTGTCCACAATCGTGATGACTTGTGCATCCGAAGTGCTGTTTCCGCAGGCGTCTGTGGCCACGAAGGTGCGTGTCACCACGTAAGACTGGGCACAAGCTCCAGCAACCGTATCGGCCACCAGATCAATCGTAACAGGACCGCAGTTGTCAGACGCTGAAGCAGCCTCCAACGGGTGATCGGCACTGCATTCCGCTTCGTAATCCTCAGGGATCTCGAGCGACGGAGCCGTGGTGTCAGCGACCTCAATCACTTGAACAGCAGACGCTTCATTGTCACAGTTGTCAATGGCCGTAAAAGTCCTCGTGATGGTGAAAGTCTGCATGCACAACTCTGAGAATACCGTGTCGACGGCAACGGTCACCGTGGCTCCAGAACAGTTGTCCATGGCTTGGGCATCCAGGTATTCAATCTCTTCAGAACACTCATAGCTTGCATGCTCGGGAACAAATGTGAATTCGGGATCGACGTCATCTGTCAACGTCAAAATCTGCGAAGCGGTGGTCATGTTGCCACAATCGTCAACAGCGGTGTAGACACGGCTGATACGCCCAATGGGCAGAACGCAGCCTCCGCTTTGGTCAGAGTCTACCCAAGTGAGTGTCACCATTCCACAATTGTCCGTCGCCGAAGCGAAAAGCTCCTCTCCATCGTAATCCTGGCAGGCGATTTCAATGTCACTTTCTGCCTCAATCACCGGTCCAGTGGAGTCCATAACTTCAATGGTCTGGACATGGGTCTTGGCATTCCCACATTCATCCGTCACTGTCCACCGACGGTCCAGGATGTAACGATGCGGACAATCTCCATCAAATCTGGTTTCAATGCCTTCGCTCACTTCAAGATCGCCCAAGCAATTGTCCTGGGCAACAATGGAAGTAGCAGGGGCCATTGGAGGCACCATGTCGCACTCCACCTCCAAACTCTCCGGGCCAGAGATTACTTCTGGACTTTGGGTGTCGTCGCGGTCCACAGTCACTGTGGTGCTCAAAATTCTGCCGCAATCGTCCAAAGCTTCAAAGAGGAAAGAGGCGTACTGGCTGCATTCTGAATCTGGTACTGAACATTCCAAATCCAACACAACGTCACCACTCAGACCTTGTACACTTTGGCCATTCAACATGCCTTCCCACCGAAACCAACCTCCAAATCCTTCATTGCAATTGTGGTTGTTGGCCCCCAACCCAAGCTGGAAGCGCTTGCTGTAGGACATGGGCATGTGGTCAATGAAGAGCGTACCCTCCAAATCTCCATCCCCCTCAAGGCGACTGAGCGCTTGCAGGTCAAATACTGAAATTCCTGCGGTGTCGACGTCACAGGTTTGATAACCCGATTGATTGGGATCGTCACCAATGAGAAGCGTATGCGCGTCACTCTCTGCAAGCCACTCCATCGCATTGTCCTCATTGACAAAACGGGCATCCACGTGGAAAATCTGATTTGCATTGGCCACACAATGAACCGTCCCTGTCAATCTCGCACTGCGGCTGTCCGGGGCGTGAAGAAACTGCAATGGATTGTTAGGGTCTTCCACGAAGTAATCGCTGTCAGCCATGCCCATTGCACTCAATCCGTATAGACGGATGGCTCCATCGGTGGCGGCATACTCCTCCGGTGCCAACTCACTGTCTCTCTTCGCTGTGGTCGCCAGACATGAAGTGACTGGTGCCGAAACGCTCTCAGAGGCGAGAGGAAAACAAGCGAACACCGGGAATGCTTCACTTGAACATGCATTGATTGCACTGAGATTCTCGATTCCTGAAAAATTCAAGTAATCGTCGCACGACGTAGGCAGATCTTCAGCACATTGCACTGACTGGTCCACCAAAGCTTGGTTCCAAACCAAAGGACAAGTAGAGTCACAGGCATCTTCAATGCCATTGGCGGAGACAAGATTCCCAAAGGAGGAGGCGAAAAGGAACATTGTCCCTAGCGCAAGAGATAACAGCTTTTTCATCGAAAAAGGATGGGTTAAGAAACATTCAACAGTTCTGACACACGTCAGGAAACAAAAGAACGACCAAGCCCTCGTTATGTCCAAATGATTATATGTGTTATCACATCGGAAAATGTCGAAGGCAATCAATCAACCAATTGGGACAAAAAAAAGCCGCCCTTCCGGGCGGCTTTCCTTTTGAATTTTGTCAGCTCAACTTAGTTGGCTACCAACAATTTCTTCGTGGTCACATATGTCTTCGCACGGGCCTTGACCTGGTACATGCCAGATTCCAACTGGAAGGCTGGAACCTCAATGGTTGTTGGCCAGCCGGCCACAACAGGACCGTTGAAAAGTGTCATCACCGTGGAACCGGTCATGGTCATCACGGTCACTTCCACTTGCAAGGAAGGCTCCTCCGTGGTCAACACGAGAACGGACATGTCAGAGGTTGGGTTTGGCTGCAAACTTGCAATTTTCACCAAATCCTTCACGTGCACGAAATCAGAGTCTTCAGAATCGCTGACGTCTCCCGCATCTCCAGCATCGCAGTCTTCGCCGGTCATGCGAACGGTGTATGCAAAATCTGTGTCA
>TARA_B110000003_G_scaffold28594_1_pt1 | contig 11880 bp, 8 predicted proteins | sample TARA_B110000003 | Tara Oceans TARA_B110000003 (sample SAMEA4396424) | marine metagenome | biome: Westerlies Biome; feature: [SRF] surface water layer (ENVO:00010504); material: water (ENVO:00002006), including particulate matter (ENVO:01000060) such as... | depth 5 m
AGCCATGCGCGCGACGACGTCTTCGTCGAACGGAGGATTGGCTTCGAACGCGCCTCCTGAGGGCTTGCATGCGCGAAAGTCCCCCAGCGACCCGAAGGGCTTGTCCACGTCACCGTATTTGCTGTAATACATGGGCCAGCGACAGTTCAACGGCGAGGCGAAGAGCTCGCACTCGACTTTAAAGCAGTCACGCAGCACGTCGAAAACTTGCCCGTGTAACGAAGCTTGAGAACCACCGGAAAAACGAAACTGCCCGCCAGCCGCCGCGTCGTACCGACACACCATCGCGAACGCGTCGAACAGGAAATCATTTTCGACAAACTCTTTGGACGACGCATTCGCGTAAAGCGTTTTCAATTTCTCAAAGTGATCACCGTTCAACCGCACCTCGGTCTTTCCTACGCGCAGCGAAACGACGCCGTCGGCGCGTTCCTCCTTCGACACCGACGTCGCCGGTCCGCGAAACTCATTTCTCATCACGCGCGCGCACTCCGTGGCTTTCAACATCATAACGCGCACGACCGCGTCGACTGCCTCATCGCTCGCGTCTTTCTTCGCCCGTAACTTCTTCGCCCGTAACTTCTTCGCCAACGCGTCGCCGCCGCCGTCTCCCGCCGGCACCAGCGGTTCGTCCTCCGACGCCGACGCCAACCACTCCTCGAACGCCGAGCACCACCGCTTGCCCAAATGCGGTCCCGCGACCCTCTCAAAGTCCATGCACAGGTGCGAGATCGCCCGCAATCGACACGCCTCGATCGCCGCGCGCGTCGCGCGTTCGTCGCTCGAGCTCGTCGCCTTCGCCGCGCGCTCGCGTCGCGCCCTCGCGCGCGCTTCGTCGACGTGCGCCGCGTCGAGCAACCCCTCGCGATAGTCGACGACGACGCCGTCGTCGCGCGCCGTCGTCGCGGTCCTCGCGCGCTTCCGCGCGTCGTCGTCGTCGCGTCGTCCCTCGTCGCGCGCGCGTCGTCCGACCGGCGCCTTCGCGTCGTCGCCGCCGCGCGCGCGCGCGCGCATCGCCGCCCAGTTCGACATCGCGCGCGCGGACGCCTCGCGCGCGCGTCGTCGACGCGCGTCGCGCGCGCGCGTCGCGCGCGGCGCCGCGATGTCCCGGCGACGTTCCGCGTCGGGCGCGCGCCGCCGCACACGACGACGACGCATGGCGCGCGCGGCGACGACGCCGACGCGCGCGACGACGCCGACGCCGACGCGCGGCGTCGCGCGACCGCGACGCGGCGACGCGCGCGCGCGACCGCGACGCGCGACGCGCGCGAGCGCGAAAAAGCGAAAAGGTTTCGCCGAACTCTTGGGCGGCGCGGCGAGCGACGACGGAGACGCGCGAGCGGAGCGCGCGGGCGCGACGACGAGCGCGAAGGGAAAAGCGGCGCGGAGCGCGGAGGCGCGATGCCCGTGCGGGGGAGGGCGCGATGGGCTGACGTACGCGAGCTGTTGCAAGAGGTTTCACGACGGCGACGCGTACCCGGAGGATCCGGTGACGCTGATGCGCACGCGGTTTAGCGCGTACGCCAAGGGAAAAGGACTTTATGTGGTGAAAACAACGCATCCGGATAACCCGCTGCTGATGGAGGGGGCGAAGACGAAGACGGGGAAGGTGGTGAGCACGCTGGCGCGAGACGTCGAGGCGACGTGTAAAAAGGTTCGGTTTTACGACTTGGACATCGTGCGCGACGTCAAGGGCAAGGGTAAGGGCGACGCGCGCGAGCATTTGGTTGGGTTTCGTTACAAGTGTCGGGTCGTCGGGCAACAGGGGTTCAACGAGCTTCCCGAGGAGAAACACGCGGAGCTCTCGACGTTTCGCACGACGACGGACGACGACGGGAACGAGGTGTGGAAATTCGTCGACGGAATCCAAGGATCGACTTAGTACTTTTCTCGATTGTATTTGAATATTTGATTTTTGTTCCATCGCGTGTTCGCGTCCGACGTTTGAGGGCTCTCGGTTGGGCGTCGTCTCGTCCCGGCGGCGTCGCGGATAACCTTCACAGTCACGCTCGCGTCGATGCCCGCGCTGACTTCGACCGCGCGCGCGGCCACGCACGCGTTCGCCACGCATCGCGGCGTCAACTCCCGTCGCAATCCGCGCTCGATGCAAGCCGTTCGCGCCTTCTTCGGCGGCGGCGCCACGTCATCAAAGTCCGCGCACGAGTTCACCGTGAAAGACATCGACGGCAAGGACGTCTCGATGTCCAAGTACGCCGGAAAGGTGTGCCTCGTCGTGAACGTCGCCTCCGAGTGAGGCTTGACGGACCAAAACTACAAGGAGCTCGTCGCGCTGGACGCGAAGTACGCCAACCTTGAAGTTTTGGCTTTCCCGTCGAACGAGTTCGGCGGACAAGAACCGGGAAGCGCGGCGCAGATCAAGGCGTTCGCTCGGGAAAAGTACGGGGCAAAGTTCCCGCTGTTCGAAAAGACCACGGTAAACGGTGCGAGTGCGAGCCCGTTGTACAAGCATTTGAAGGAATCCGCGCCCGAGTCTGGTTTGCTCGCGATGGCTGGTTCAGAAATCAAGTGGAACTTTGCCAAGTTTTTGCTCGATAAGGACGGCAAGACGATCGCGCGTTACGCGCCGACGTCTAGCCCTTTTAGTATCGAGGGGGACATCATCAAGGCGCTTTAATACGTCATACTGTCACGACAAAGACAGTCGCAACAGCGCAAGATTTGCCGCGGAGAGGTGACGCTTCATCCAATAAATCGACGTCTGTCGAGGGGATGGGCCGAGTTAACATCCGCGTCGTTTCGCTCGCGCTAACATTCTTTTACATTCTTTGAACACAGTAATACAATCTACGCTATGCGGCTGCGCAATGCTCTAAACTATTCTAAAAAATCGGCGACGTATTCTGCCACCGCGAGGCTCGACGTCAAGCCGGGTGACTCAAAGCCAAACAGATGCACCAAACCAACCGCACCGTGCTGACTTTCAGTTTGAAATACAAAGTCAGTCGTCGCGCCGGGCTCATCAGTGTCACCTGCTTCGTTGATGAGCTTAGGTCGGATACCCGTGAACGCCGGTCGAAGCGCGCCGTCTTGCAAACCAGGCCAGTACTCGCGAATCGCCTCGTAAAACGAACGCACGCGCGCTGGGTTCATCGTGTAATCGATGTCGTCTATCCATTCAATGTCAGGACCAAACTTGCACTTGTCGTAAACATCGCGAGTGAAGTGCACACCCAGACCTCCTTCTCTCGGCAAAGGATACACGAGTCGCTGAAAAGGCGCCGAGTAGCCTTTTTTCAGCTCACAATACATCCCTCGCGCGAAATACAAAGGCGGTGGCGGCGTCACGGAGATGTCGTAAACATCTAACAACCGATCGCACAACCGGTGTGCGTATAGCCCGGCGGCGTTCACTAAGCGCGGCGTAGAAATTACGCGACGCGACTTTGTCTTCACCTGAAACGTTTTGCTCAGCCCGCGCGTGATCTCAACCACTTCATCCCCGAGCGCCACCGTTGTTCGCCCATCTCGCACGCAATCGCGACGAAACGACTCCATGAGCTCTTGAACGTCGACGATACTCGTCGAAGGCGACAAAACCCCAGCGTAACCTCGCACATTTTTCTCGTACGCCGTGAGTTGCTCCGACGTGAGCAACGCCAAGTCGTCGACGTCGTTCATCTGCGCTCTCGTAATCATCGCCTCGAGCGCGTCCATCTGACTCTCATCCCGCGCGACGATGAGTTTACCTATGTTTTCCCACTTTACATCTTTCTTCTCACAGTATTTCACAATCTTTCGCCGCCCTTCGACGCAAAACTTTGCCTTCGCGCTTCCCGGGACGTAATGCATCCCCGCGTGTAACACCTCCGAGTTCTTTGAGCTCGTCTCCGCGCCGATGCTCTCCGCTTTATCGATGACGCACACGCGCATACCACGCAAAGACAAGGCGCGCGCGCACGCCAGTCCGATGACACCGGCTCCGACGACGACGGCGTCGTAGCGTTCATCAGCGTCAAAGCCGCGAAGGGCGCCCGGACGGAACGTCGTCGCGCGCGCTGTGCGGGCGCGCCCGTGCGGTAGCGCGCGCGCGCGTGACGTCAATACATCACGAGACACGCGTTGCGCATCGTGGACCCGCATGTAGGGCGTCAACGTCTGCCGCTGCGCGCGCGAACGCTCGTCGACTCCTACGCCCGAGGGTCCTCGTCAACCTTTGCGAAGTTCGTGGCGACCTTTTGTCGCAAGAAGTCGGCGTATCGCACCTCGCGCGGAGATGAGTAACCCGATTCCAAAGCATTTTGATCCGTGAGATGCCTGTTCGATATCACAGCGTCGTAGTTGGGTTCATAAAAGAACGCAATCGAAATACGAGGACGCGCGCAGTTTTCGTCGCTCGGCTTTCGGACGACGCGATGCCGGGTGGCTTTGAGACTGTCGTCCGTGAAGAGCTGAAGCATCTCGCCAACGTTACAGACCATGTGTTCTGGATGGTGAGGAACATCGATAATCTTGCCTGATACTTCGATTTGTAAGCCTGGATGCGTGGCGTGAATGAAAGTCAGCAAACCGTAGTCGGTGTGCCAACCGCACGAAGTTTTCTCGCCATCGGAATCGCAACCGGGCGAGTTTATGAGCCGTAAGATCCAAAACGGACATCCCGCGATGTCATCCTCGAGTATGTCCTCTGTGAAGTCGTCCGCTATGCGATAGTGGAGGTATTCTTTCCGAATCGCGCCCAATAGCGCGCGCAAAATATATTTACCAATGCGCGTCATCCCTTTCGCGTATCTGTCGACGCGCTCGTTCAAATCGTTCGGACCAATGTACGGATGCGGCGCGCGCAAACCACCATCACTAACGGCACACGGTCGATAAAAATCAATGGCTTCGTGCTGATCTCGTCTCCCATTCGTCACATTCTCCCCTATTCGTTGATATCCTCTTCCGTTCGTCATCGCGTACGCGTCCTTGTCAGCCTGTTTCTGTGAAAACCACGCGTCGACGTGTGCAAAGGTCAAATCTTTCGTCTCGATCAGACACCCTTCTGACCGGTCATGCCGCGCGTACTCCCAGAGAAAGTCGTCGGGCAAATCATCACGGGTGTTCAGCGTTAACAGATCAACGACGTCGGCCCACGGGATTGATTCCTTTTGAATGGTGCATACGATGGAAAAGAAGCCGAACCGTTCGCACGCGGCGAGAAGCGCTCGACCGACCTCGCGTCGTCGGGCAAGAATGAAGCGAACGTCCTCGTTCGGATCGCCGGCGCTGAGTAAAGGGCCGACATCGATGACGGGGTACTCGGACGCTGCGTCTTCGCGCGCGGCGGGCATGCCGTCGAAAGCCGCCGCCGCGCGAGGCGCGTACTGACGCACGAAGGCTCGGTCAAAGCGTCTATACGTATCACAAGGGCATATTCGAGAGCAACTATCAGTTTGGTCGTTCGGAGTAATCGAGAGTGGTCCAATCGTCGAGATCGAGGAGCGCCAAGACGTCTAAAATTTGCTCGTCCTCGACGTCTACAATTTCCTCGTCCTCGACGTCCTCGACGTCCTCGACGTCATCTGTGGCGGGTGGTTCTTCGGGTGAGTCAATCAACGTCGACGTCGACGGCTCGCCAGTCGTCTTTTTCTTGTTCTTCTTTTTCTTCTTAGAGGGTGCGGGGGATATGACTCGTGGTACGTCATCCTTTGCCAGCGCTTCGGCGTCCATGCGTCTGACTGCTTCGTCGGTGAGCTCGGCCATGGCGAGCGCGCTTTCCATGACGGCGTTCAAGCGTTCTCGGGGCCAAGCTCTAGGTTCTGTCTTCAGGTACACCACAATTGCTTCGAAGTCGTCGAGTTTGAGTAAATCCACCGCGGCTTCGTTCAGAAAGGATATACAGATGCGCATGATGAGCGACGGAGAACGTTGCGCTAAGAGACAGTCCATGACGCGTCCACTGAATCGAACGGGAAAGTCAGAAGCAAAGGCAGACATGAACCACCCCGACGCGTATAACACAGGTGCAACGTCATGCTTTTCTAAGTGTTGCGCCAGTGTAGCGTTCTTCACGCGAAGTACGACGGCGAGTTGGCGTAGACGCGTCTTCAAGCCTTCCATCGAGCGTAGGTACATCGAGCGGAAATCGCTGCTCTCCATGAGCGTGACGAACGCCGCGAACGCACGATTTTCGGATAGGTATATCAGAAGCACGCCCGCGACGAAAGCCATGCCTTGGCAGTAACCAACTTTTGTGTCGTGTATCGCGTACGCCTTCAGTATGTTGGCCAACGCCCGTCGCCCGTCGGCGCCCTTCGTCGTCGCCGCGGCGAAAAATTCATGATTCGGAAACGTCCTCGACAGATCCCGCTCGATAGCCGCCCCGACGTTCTCGTCCCAGCCTTTCGATGCTTTAACGCACGCACCATCCCCAGCGCTCGTCTCCGCCACGCGCGCGCGTTCGCTCTTCGCCTCGAAGGCCTCTCGCAACACTTCGTAGTACCCGCCGTCCGCCGTCAGCACCGCCGCCATGTCGTCCAAGATATCGCCCTCCGCGCCGTCGCTCGAGCTCGCCAGTCCGTGCCCACTCTCGCGCTCGGCGCGATCGAGCAGGGACTCCCACAACTGCGTCCGCATGAACCCGGGCGAGTCGGCGTAACAGTTCGCGCCCACTTGCAAATCACAAAGTTCATCCGTCTCCAACTCCCGATTCTTTCGACTCAGCGTCGCCGCGTGCTGCAGCGCGCGACCGAGCCGTTCGCCAAACTCTCCGCCAACCTTTCCGAGCGCGCTCGTCGTCGATTTCGCCGCGCGCGCGCGTATCGTGGCGTCGTTTATCAGTGAATTAAGCCCAGCCGACGCGCGTTCGAAAAAGTTCGGCATGGCGCCGTCGCGTCGCGTCGCGCGTCGTCGACGCGCGCGATTCGCGCCGCGATATCGTCGACGAAATTAATCCCGCGTCGCGCGAGCGCGCGCCGCGAGATGACGATTGCAAACGCGTTTGCTACGAGTCTCTAACCGCCGGCGCGCGGCCACACCTCCGCGACGCACGCGGGCTCGGAATCGTCCCTGAACTCCGTGCCGCATCCTCGACAGTGCGCGACGTACACCGCGTACCGCCCGGTCTCTCGATCGAGCGGGACGAACGCGCAGCTCTTCTGCCGTTGCTTGTCGCGCGCGACAAAGGCGCCCGAGCCGTCGTCCTCGTCGAGCGCGAACGCGGTGACGCACGACAGCGCGGGCACCGGCACGCCGCACCAGCACCAGATCGCGTCCGTGCATCCGTCGCCGCACGAGACGTTGTAGGCGCAGATCGGACAGGCGCGGCAGACCGCGCGGCAGGCGCCCCCGCACTCGTCGCCGGTGCCACCGCGGCAGCGATGGAATCCGCGAAAATCGCGCGCCGTCGTTCGACCGAGCGCGCGCGCGCGCGCGGTCGCCTCGGCGTACGTCGGGTCGCGCTCTTCCACGCCTTTGCGCATGTCGAGGGCGTCGGGCGCGCGCGTGCGCGTCGTCGACTTCGCGTCAGTCATGGAACAACATGCGAACCGTCGAGTGGCGTCTAAAGGCGAGCGCGACCGCGAGTGTTTTGGTATTCAATCACCGGACGCGACCAACTCTTCTATGATGGCTTGCATCGCGCGCGTCTCGTCCTTGGCGTCGGGCTTGGCTTGATCGCCCTCGGCGAGAATCGTGCTGCCGAGGTTCAGCTTTTGCTCGGCGATGGCGACGATTTTTTCATCGACGCTGCCTTCGGTGACGAGACGGTAGACGGTGACTGTCTTCGTTTGGCCGAGACGGTGGCAACGGTCTTCGGCTTGACGATCTATCTGTGGGTTGAAGTCGCAGTCGTGCAAGATGACGGTGTCGGCGCCGGTGAGGTTTAAGCCTTGGCCGCCGGCGCGCGTGGATAGGATGAAAGTGTCGAGGTATGAATCCTTGGCGTTGAATCTGTCGACCAACTCTTGTCTGTTATCCACCGCGGTGTCTCCGTCAAGTCGGGCGTATTTCCAACCCATGTGATGAAGGACCCACTCTAGGATGTCGAGCATGATTTTCCACTGAGAAAATATCAGCGGGCGAGAGCCTTTCGCCTTCAACTCGACGAGAAGTTCCTGCAAGCGTTGCACCTTAGCGCTCTGCAAACCGATCTCGGGGTCCAGCATCTTGTCCTTAAGCGCGCCGTCAAGCATGTAATCGCCGCAGAGCTGATGTAAACCGAAATCGCTCAAGCCGCTCACGTGCTCCTTGACGCGCTCGAGTCGAGCGTCGGGGCCGAAAACTCGTTTTTTGTGACAGATGTCGGCGATTTCAATCAAGTCCTCGTCGGTGTATTCGTTTCGCACGAGTAAAGGATGATTCGCAACCTTGCGTAAATGCACGAAAATTGCTTTCAACCTTGACTGGGCCAAACCGATGCCATTCGCACTTCGCGCCTTGCCTTCTAACGCCTCACGACGAATTCGATCGACGGCGAGCTTATATGCCTCAGCTTGTCTTCCGCTCATCGCGATGACATCCTTCACTTGCACCTTCGGCGCCAATTGCTTCGCGACAGTTTCTTTGAGGCGTCTGAGCACGAAAGGTTCCAGAATGCGTCGCACTTTCTTGACCCTACGTTCGGATTGGTCGTCTTCTTCGAGGCCCTCGCCAAGTTCGCCGTGTTTCAGTAAGCCTGGTAACACGAATTCAATCAACGCCTCGAGTTCGCGAAGGTTGTTTTGAAGAGGAGTTCCGGTGAGCAGGAGACGATAGTGCGCCTTGCGCGCCGTTCTTGTCAACCTTATTGTTCTCTGCGCGTCTCTGTTCTTTAGCAAGTGCGCCTCGTCTAGGATTAAGTGAGAAAACTCCATGCGTTGTAACCACGAACGATTATCTTGCGACTCGATAGAGTCACGTTCGAATAAAGAATAGCAAACAATGATGACGTCGTAGCAGCATTCGCCGGTTCGCTCTCGATGATATTCTTCCGTTTGTCGGACGTCTGCGCGACTTTCGCCGTGAAACACACCAACGCGCATATTTGGGGCCCACATGCCGAGTTCACGCTTCCAGTTTTCCAGAAGACTCGCCGGAGAGACTACGAGGACGGGATTTGGCTTGGAGACCACGCGCGGCCAACGCACGCCGTTCTCGGCAAGCGCGCCAGTGTCTGGGTGATATCGACTCGTCGCTATGAACGCAATCGCTTGGGCGGTCTTTCCAAGACCCATTTCGTCTGCCAAGATAGCGCCTGGAATCGCGTTTTGCTGTAAAAGCATGAGAAAGTTTACGCCGACCATTTGATACGGTTTAAGATTGACCGAAAACGTTCCGCTGTCCATACCTCCCGTCGCCTCGACGACGTTGTCAACTGAAAACACTGGCAATCGACCATTCTCAGCGTGCGCCGCTTCCTTCAGCGTATTTCGCAACCGCTTCGACATGTTCTTACACTCTTCGTACGCTCGGTCCTCATCCTCCGTCGCGTCTCCCCCGGCGTTTTTCCAATCCTCCTGATCCGGACGATAATCATCAAACTCATCATCCTCTCGCTGCATGACGTAGTCTTCGCGCTGTCTGTAACTTGGCGCGCCTCTCGCGTCCCTAGCTTCCTGCGCGAGCGCGTCCAGCCGCGCCTTAGTTTCGCTCCTTTGCCTCGCGCCTGCGTCCTCTTCTTCGCTCTCCTCGTCCGACGTGCTTCCGCTATCGCTATCTTCATCCTCCGACCGCACGACCGCTCTCGCCGCAACCGGCTTCTTCACGCTAAACTTCAACGTAGGCTTCGTTCCCGGGGGATAGCGCTTCGGGTCGACGTTCTTTAACACCACGCCCTTCACCGCCGGCGCCCGAAATCTGCTCGCCACGGGATTCGTAGAAAAATCCTCCGCGTAGTGCGCCCCCCCTCCGCCGAATCCCGCGCCCTCGTCCTCATCGCTCGCGCTTCCCAGCGACGACTCGCTCGCCGCGTCCGCATCGCTCTCTTCCGCCATCTCGCTCTCGCTCGCGTCTTCGCTCAAATCCTCGTCGTCGTCCGCCAGGAAGGAATCGTCGTCGCCGCCGCCCGCCTCCCGCGCTCTCTTCCTCGACTGCGTCTTCGCCTTCGTCTCCCCCTTCCGCATCCAGGGCGGCGACGACTGCGACGGCGCGTCTAACGATCCGACCGCGCGCGTCTCCGCGCCTTCGTCGCCGCCGACGCGCGCTAAAACACCGTTCGAGTGTCGAAACTCGTCGAAGACGGCGTCGTCATCTTGCGCCGGTCGCGCGCGGTTTTCGTCGTCGCTCGCGGGATCGGCGTCGCGCGCGCGCGAGGGATCGATCGGGGCGAGCGCGGCGGCGTCCATCGCGCGCGCGAGCGGTCGGACGCGCGCGCGCGGCGAGGTCTGACGCCGACGTGGGGTGGGCGCGGCCGGGGCTGGGCTGGTTTGAATCTCGGCGCGAAGACGAGGGCGACGACGACGCGGCGAAGAGGACGCGGCGATGCGGTGAATAAAATACAACGGCCCGAATGCGGGCGGTCAATCGTCGTCGGAGTCATCGGTGTCGGAGACGAAGTGAATCGCGGCGGGAGAGCGGTCGGCGAGCGCGGCGGTGGGCTGCGCGGAGCAGCCGCGGCCGTCGACGCCGACGAGGGCGCGGGTGCCGTCGTAGGTGCGTTCGAGCGACTTTCCGAGCTCGTAGACGAGCTCAGACGTGCGACTGGCGGTGAACGAGATGTAGTCGAACACGCCGAACGGCTTCGGGGACTTGCGATGGGGATTGGCTTCGCCGAGCGCGGCGTGATGGACCTCGAGAACGTCGAGCGTGCGCTCGCGGAGCGACGACGCGACGCGAATGAGACCGCCGGCGTAGGACGCCAAGGCGGCCAAAGCCACGTTGTCGTTCCTCGCGAGTTTCATCTGTTGGAGTGAAGTGAACTCGGCGTTGGGGTATCTCGCATAGAGCACTCTGCGGTACGCGCTCGAGTTTCGAAGTCGTCGAGCGAGCGTCTTCGCGCGAGAACCGTGTCCCCAAGTCTTCAGAGTTTCCAACGAGTCGATCGTTTGTTGCTCCTTCAACTTCGCACTCCACACCGCTTCCGCTTTTTCTAGCGCGTCTAATTGCGCTACGACGTCGATGTCGCTCATCACCGCGTGTTCTTCCGTCAAATCGCTCCCCCAGAAGGACTCGCGATCCGCCAACGCCTCGGGATCGAACCCGTAACTCACGCTCAGTTCGTTGTACAAACGCACCCCTATCGTCTCTTTCGCGTTCGCCTGCAACGATTCTTGCCACGCCGCCGGCACCGGCATCGCTTCTATGCTCAATAACGATATCCTCGTCGCCCCTTCGATGACGCCTCGAATCCACTGCGACGCGCCGATGACCTTCTTATACTCCTCCTTGGACAACCCATTGGGAGATTTCAGCGTCGGTTTCGGCGCTTTAACCTCCAACACCACCCCGTTCCACTCCCTCGCCACTTCATACGCGCTCGCGTACGTGAACGCGCCGTCATCGTCCGAAAACGACGCCGCCGCGTTCGCCAACTGCTTATCCAACGCCCGCAGGCATTCCCAGTGCTCGCGCAGCGTCTCTCCGCTCCGTCCGCGCTCTCCGGACGACGGCGACGGCATGGACTCCCTCTCACTCCCGGGCATCGCCACCGACCCAACGCTCGGCGCCGCTTCGCACGCCCGCGCGTACGCGTCGTCCAACGTCTTCGCCGCGCTCGCGCGCGCCTCGCTCGCCGCCGCCCGCAGCAGCGGCACCCGTCCCCATCCTCGCGCGCACGCCTCCGCGACCGTCTCCGACGTCTCGCGCGCGTCGCGCGCGTCGCGCTCTCGCCGCGCGTCGCTCGTCGGCGTTCGAGGCGTCGCGCGTTCGCGTCGCGTCGTCGATCCGTCGTCGGCCGCGCCGGCGGCAATCGGCGTCGTCATCGCGCGCGCGTCTCGCGTCGCCGGCGCCGCGTCGCGCGCG
>TARA_B110000003_G_scaffold54124_1_pt1 | contig 11763 bp, 5 predicted proteins | sample TARA_B110000003 | Tara Oceans TARA_B110000003 (sample SAMEA4396424) | marine metagenome | biome: Westerlies Biome; feature: [SRF] surface water layer (ENVO:00010504); material: water (ENVO:00002006), including particulate matter (ENVO:01000060) such as... | depth 5 m
TTTTTTAAGCAATCAAGTGTTTATATTAAACCATCAAATTAATGAACTTGAACTTGAATTTTAAATGTTTCATAGCTCTATTTGAACTAATAATTTTTTCAACATTTTCTGCTTTTATAAATATGGGTGGTAAAATTCTTTTTTGATCAGCAATTTTTGAATAGTAATCTTTTTTTGAAGGATGAAATGGGGTCACCGCGTTAAAAATTTCATTCTCACTATTTAAAGTATTAATGACTTTTACTATTATTCCTAATGCGTCTTTCTGGTGAATTAGATTAATCAATTCATTTCCTCTATAAAATTTTTTTCCACTCAAAGTATAAATTGGATGTCGACTTTCCCCGATTAATCCCCCTAATCTGATGTGTGATGTTATGAAATTACCGTTATTTAATTGATTTTCAATTTTCAAAGTATTAATTCCAGAGGGTGAAGAAGGATTATAAGTGCCGGATTCATCCACAATACCCTTTTCTGAATCATAAACACTTATACTACTTAAATAAATCACTTTCTTGATTGATTCATTCTCAATCCTTTTAATTAATAAATCTATCAATCTATAGTCATATCCTGATTCTTTTTTTCTTTTAATAAAGGGAATTGTTATTACAAGAGTATCTATAGATTTGAAAAAACGAGAAGTAGATATTTCTTTAGAATTAAATAAAAAATGACAAGATTTAACCCCCATCTTATTTAGCTGTTCAACTTTTTCTAGTGATGTTGATGTTCCTTTTACATCAAATCCTTTTTTAATTAAAATTTCAGCTAGAGGAAAACCCAACCAACCGCAGCCTAGAATTCCTATTTTATGCATTTTTAAAATTACAAATTTTCATCCATTATATGTTTCTATATTAGTTTTGTAATTCTTTAAATTAAATTAACTACCTTATAATGAATTAATTACTACAATATGGCAATTAAAAGTTTTCAGGGCGCTAGGGCTTCATCAACAAAAAAAGTAGTGAAAAACATTTTGGTCAGGGATATAATGTCAAAAAGTCTAGTTCTATTTCGACCTAAACAAACTATTCATGATGTGATGAAATCTTTTATTAAATACAGAATTTCAGGAGGCCCTGTTGTTGACAAATATGGAGAATTAATGGGGATTATTTCTGAGGCAGATTGTATGAAAGAAATTTCTGAAAGTAGATATTTTAATATGCCAATTCTTGATAAAACTGTCTATCATTTTATGACTAAGGATGTAGAAACAATTGATGCTTCCACTAGTATATTTGATGCAGCATCACTTTTCTCAAAAACTAATAGGCGACGTTTTCCAGTTATTGATAAAAAGAGATTAGTTGGACAAGTAAGCAGAAAAGATATTGTAATTGCAGCAATTAATTTAAAGAGCCAAACTTGGCACTAATTAGTGAACTTTAGATCCATTTGAAATATTTGGACTATCTGGACTAATAAATGATAATTTACCTGAAACATCTTTACCCATTAAAATCATTCCTTGACTCTCAATTCCTTTTATTTTTCTTGGTTTCAAATTTATTAAGACGCATACTTTACGACCAATTATCTCTTTAAAATTATAATCGTTTGCAATACCTGATACAATTGTGAGTTCATCAACTCCAATATTAACATTTAGCTTTAAAAGATTCTTAGTTTTTGCTATTTTTTCTGCAAATAAAATTTCCCCAATAGTAATTTCAAGATTTTTAAATTTTTCAAAATTGACAACTGTCTTAAGAGGAGGAACAGGTTTTAATTCATTGTTGTTTTTTGTTGCTTTAAGTTTATTGAGTTGATTTTCTATCTGAGAATCTTCAATTTTAGAAAATAATAACTCTTGACTATTAATGATATGACCGCTTTTAATGGTTTCTTCACCCTCAATGTTATTCCAATCAGTAGATTTTAGATTTAACATTTTCAATAGTTTTTTTGATGTAAAAGGAAGAAAGGGATTACTTAAATGTACTAAATGACCAGCAATTTGTAATCCCACATACATAATTGTATTTACCCTATTGGGCATGTCTTTTATTAATTTCCATGGTTCATGATCTGCAAGATATTTATTTCCTGTGCGAGCTAAATTCATTAATTCTCTGAGTGCTTCTCTGAATTTAAATTTTTCAATAGAATTACTAATTTTTTTCTGAAAGTGCTTTATTGAATTTAAGACTTCCTTGTCTTGATCATTATATTGATCCGGAACAGGTGTCTTTCCGTTGTAATATTTGTGTGTTAAAACAACTATTCTGTTAATGAAATTACCATATATGGCAACTAATTCATTATTATTTCTTGCCTGAAAATCATTCCAAGTAAAGTCGTTGTCTTTCGATTCTGGAGCATTGGCTGTTAGCACATACCTTAAAACATCCTGTTGATCAGGAAAGTCTTTTAAATATTCGTGGAGCCAAACTGCCCAATTTTTTGATGTAGAAATTTTGTTTCCTTCCAAATTTAAGAATTCGTTAGCTGGAACATTTTTAGGTAATATATATTTGCCAGAAGCTTTTAGCATAGCTGGAAAGATTATACAATGAAAAACAATATTATCTTTACCAATAAAGTGAACTAACTCAGTGTTTTTATCCTTCCAATAGGGCTGCCAATCTAAACCATTATTTTTAGCCCATTCTTTTGTTGATGAAATATAACCAATAGGTGCATCAAACCATACATACAGAACTTTTCCATCAATATTTTCAATTGGAACAGGTATTCCCCAATCTAAATCTCTGGTAACTGCTCTTGGTTGCAGTCCATTTTCTATCCATGATTTTACTTGCCCGTAAACATTAGGTTTCCAATCATGTTTATGACCATCAAGGATCCACTCTTTTATAAAACCTTCATATTTATCCAGCGGTAAATACCAATGTTTTGTTCTTTTTTTTATTGGAAATGATCCTGAAAGAGTTGATTTAGGATTTATAAGATCTGATGAGTTTAGACTACTTCCACAACTTTCACATTGGTCACCATAAGCTTCATTATTTTTACATATAGGACAAGTACCAATAACAAATCTGTCAGCTAAAAACTGTTGAGCTTCTTCGTCGAATAATTGTTCTGAAGTTTTTTCAATAAAAATATTTTTAGAATCAAGATCCTTAAAAAATTCCTGAGCAGTTTCGTGGTGAATTTTTGAGGATGTTCTGGAATAATTATCAAATGAAATTCCAAAATCTTCAAATGATTTACGAATTAATTTATCATACTTATCGATCACTTGTTTTGGGGTTATACCCTCATTTTTGGCTTTAATTGCAATTGCAACTCCATGTTCGTCACTACCACATATAAAAGCTACATCTTTCTTTTTATTTCGAAGATATCTTGCATATATATCAGCAGGAATATATACTCCAGATAAATGACCAATATGTATCGGTCCATTTGTGTAAGGAAGAGCTGCTGTTAGAGTAAATCTTTTGGTAATACTCATTAGTTAGTTTTAACCAAAAATACAATGAAAACCCTTATGATTGACTTGTGAAATAATATAAAATTAAATGATTTTAAAACCTATTGTTATTTTTATAACAGCTTGTTTATATTTATAACATAAATTTATAAATATGAAAACAATTGCTTCCGAAGTTTCTGCATTTATAAAAACAAAACCGTTTCTATCAGCTGCACTCTCTCAAGACATAATTAATCTAACTTCGTTGGCTAGGCAAATTCAACCAGAAATTGAAAAATCTTTGCGAAAACCAGCAAAAAGTGGAGCGATTGTTATGGCTTTAAAAAGAATATCGGATACACAAGAATTTATTACAACTCATAAAATTGTTAGAGTTTTAAAAAATATGGGTGACATAACTGTTCGTTCATCTTTGGTTGATTATTGTTTTAAAATATCAGATACAATTTTACATGCCCAAGCAAAACTTTTAAATCAAATTGAAGCATCAAAAAATATTTTTTTTACAACATCAAGAGGAGTTGGAGAATGTAATATTGTTGTAAGTCAAGAATTATCCCCAATAATAGAATCAGTCTTCAAAAATGAAATTTGTATTGAAAAGACTCCTGACCTTTCTGCTATTTCAATTAAACTTCCAACTGAAAATGTTACAATACCTGGAATATATTACTTTATTTTTCAAAGGCTGTCTTGGGAGGGGGTTAATATAAATGAGGTAATCTCAACCTCGAATGAATTTACAATTTTAATGAATGAAGATTCTGTAAATATAGCTTTTCAAGTAATTAAGGACTTGAAGAACCTGTAGTTAAAGTTTTTAAGGTGTTATATAGCTTATCTATTCTTTCAATATTTTCTACAACTAAAATCAACTGTAATCCATTTTTGGTAATCTTTTCTTTAATTATAATATTTGATTTTTCCTTTTGAATATTTTTTAAAAAGACACTGAACATTTTTGTTTTAAAAATATCATTTTCTTGATCTTGAATAAAGTACCCTAGACACTTGCTTTGCTTTATCACATAGCGCTCTATTCCAATTTTAGTTGCTAACCATTTTAATTTAATAGTATCTAATAGTTCATTTCCTTGATCTGGGATTTGACCAAATCTGTCAATAAGATTTTTTCGAAATACCATAAGTTCAACTTCATTGGAGACCTTACTCAATTCTCTATATAAAGTAAGTCTTTCACTTATAATATTAATATATGTTTCAGGAAATAGAATTTCTAAATCAGTATCAATCTGAATATCTTTTATATGAGTTTTTAATGAGTTAGATTTAATGCTTTTATAAAGACTTTTAAATTCCGTCTCTTTAAGTTCTTGAACAGCCTCTTCTAAAATTTTTTGATATGTATCATAACCGATTTCATTAATAAATCCGCTTTGATCTCCTCCTAATAAATCACCAGCACCCCTAATTTCTAAATCTCTCATTGCTATTTGCATTCCCGATCCAAGTTCTGAATATTGTTGAATTGCTTTGATTCTTTTTTGTGCTTCGGATGAAATCGAATTTAAGGGAGGAGTTATAAAATAACAAAATGCCTTTTTGTTACTTCTGCCCACTCTTCCTCTCATTTGATGAAGATCGCTCAGTCCAAAGTTATTAGCATTATTAATAAAAATTGTATTTGCGTTAGGAACATCAAGACCATTCTCGATAATAGTTGTTGCAACTAATACATCATAATCTCCTTCCATAAAACCTATTAGGGTTTTTTCTAATTTTTTTCCATCCATTTGGCCGTGTCCTATTGCAATTCTGGCATCTGGAATTAAACGCTGTAGCATCCCTGAAACTTCTTTTATGTTTTCAACACGATTATGAATAAAAAATATTTGTCCAGATCGTTTTAACTCATACATTATTGCGTCACGAATTATAGACTCACTAAATCTAATTACTTCAGTATCTATTGGATATCTATTAGGAGGTGGAGTTGCTATTATTGATAAATCTCTTGCGGACATTAAGCTAAACTGGAGTGTTCTAGGAATTGGAGTAGCTGTTAGGCTTAATACGTCAATATTTGTTTTAAGTGATCGGATTTGCTCTTTAACTGAAACCCCAAACTTTTGTTCTTCATCAACTATTAAAAGCCCAAGGTCTTTAAAAATAACTGATTTATTTACCAGCTGGTGAGTACCAATTAAAATATCAATTTTTCCAGCAGCAAGATCTTCAAGTATCAGTTTTTTTTCTTTTGAACTTCTGAACCTATTTAAATAATCTACTCGAACGGGTAGCTCTTTGAGTCTATTGGAAAAAGTTTTGAAGTGTTGAAATGTTAGTATGGTGGTGGGGACTAAAACTGCAACTTGTTTAGAATTATCTACAGCTTTAAAAGCTGATCTAATTGCTACTTCAGTTTTACCAAATCCAACATCTCCACAAATTAATCTATCCATTGCTCTTTCACTTTCCATATCAGACTTAATTTCTTGGGTTGCTTTACTTTGATCGGGAGTGTCTTCAAACAAAAAAGAAGCTTCTAGCTCCCATTGTAAGTAACTATCAGGTGAACAAGCATAACCAATTTTTTCTCTCCTCTTAGCATAAAGTTTTATTAAATCAAAGGCAATAGATTTGACTTTGCTCTTAGTTTTTTGTTTGAGTGCTTTCCATGATTTAGATCCTAATTTATATATTTTGGGAACATGCCCGTCTTTACCATTAAATTTTGAAATTTTATGTAATGAGTGAATGCTTAAGTATAAAATATCTCCTTCAGCATAAATAAGCTTTATTACTTCTTGATTTGAATTTTCAACTAGTATTCTTTGTAATCCCCCAAAACGTCCAACACCATGATCAATATGAGTTACAAAATCTCCAACTTGCATAGAGGTAAGCTCTTTAAGACTTAAGGCATTTTTTCTTGTATTTTCTGATTTCAACTTGTATTTATGATATCTTCCAAAAATTTGATGATCAGTGAAACAAGCTACTTTAGAATCTAAATCTTCAAAACCATTATGAATTGGACATTCTGAAATTTTATAATGAACAGGAAATTCCATTTCCTGAAAAATATCATTTAACCGCTTAACTTGCTGATTATTTGTGCAAAGAATATAGTTTACAAATCCATTTTTATTATTTTCATTGAGGTGTTCAACAAGAAGATTAAATTGTTTGTTAAAAGTGGGATGAGGAGACTGTTTAAAATTTAAAGTATTTGTAGCTATTATCAAATCACTCCTGTTTAATAACAAGTGAGGATAACCTTCGAGACTTTCAATCATCTGAATCGAATTAACAAATAATTTTTCGGGAGGGTATTGTAAAATAACATCAGATTTAGAATAGATATCATGAGCTTTTTTGAACAATACATCTAGTCGATTTAATGTATTATCAATATTTGAACTAATCACAACGCTGGATTCTGGGAGAATATCTATTATTGTTTTTCTTTTATCACTGAATGAAATTGTAGAAGTATTTGGCAATAAATCAATTATTTCAAGACTAGAAATAGAAAGCTGGCTTTTAACATCAAAAGTTCTTAAACTATGAACTTCATCCCCAAAAAATTCTATTCTATATGGATGATTGTTTGAAAAAGAAAACACATCGATAATACCCCCTCTTAGAGCAAATTCTCCGGGAGAACTTACAAAATCAACTCTTTCAAAACCATATTCAAAAAGACTTTCATTTATAAAATCTAAGGATACGTTCATCCCATTTTTTATGGTCAAAGTATTTTTTTTTAAGGTATGTTTGGAGATTATTTTTTCTGAAACAGCATCAGAATACGTGACTATTATTTTTGAATTTTTAATTGAAAGATTTTTTAAAACTGAAGATCTTAAAAGAATATTAGAGTTGTCGGTGTCTTCGGGAGAATAGGCTTTTCTGTAACTTGCTGGAAAGAAAAATACATTTTTCTCACCAATCAAGTACTCTAAGTCATTTAAATAATAGGCGGCCTGTTCGGCTTCTGAAAAAATTAATAAAAATGTTTTGGGAGATTTTTTAAATTCATTTGCTAGCCTAAAACTTAGACCTGATCCAACGATTCCTTTTATTAAAGAGCTTTGCTTTTTTTCAAGCAAACTGCTAAGTAATACCTGATTATCGTCATTAAACGGAATTTTAAACAAATTGTTTTCTAAAAATTTATCAAATATAGTCCCTTCTTATGATTTATTTACAGGCTATTTTCAGCTCTATTGTTATTTATTTAGTATTAGTTAATAAATGATTAAAACAAACTTAATTTCACTGGTAATAATAATTTAATTTAGACTTATAAAGATTAATAATGTACCTAATTTTTGATACTGAAACTACAGGCTTACCTAAAAAGTGGAAAGCACCCTTGTCAGATAGTGATAATTGGCCAAGATGTGTTCAGATTGCTTGGCAACTACATGATGTTAATGGAGATTGTATTTCTCACGAAGACTTTATAATAAAGCCTGATTCTTATGACATTCCTTATGATTCAGAAAAAATACATGGAATTTCGACTGCATTAGCTGAAAATGAGGGGTTTGATTTAGAAAATGTTATCAATAGTTTTTCAGTTGCTCTTAAAAAAACAAAATTTGTTTGTGGTCATAATGTAAGTTTTGATTTAAATATTATTGGAGCTGAATTTTTAAGATTAGGGTTAGAAAATTTATTTGAGGGTATACCAATAATAGATACATGCACTGAGGAAACAGCAAGTTTATGTAAAATTTCCGGAGGAAGGGGAGGTAAGTTCAAACTGCCAACACTTATTGAATTAAATAAATTTTTATTTAATAACACCTTTGATGAGGCACATAATGCTACAGCTGATGTAGAAGCAACATCAAGATGCCTTTTCGAGTTAATCAGAAATAAATTAATTGCCCCTAAGGCTTTCAATTCAGAAATTTCTTATTACGAGTCTGTTCAGAATAATTTTAAATCTCCTGTTAAATCTCTTGGCATTAAACATGTTAATTTAAAAAAAGCATCAGAATTATTAATTAAAGAAGAGGTTCCAATCGAAAATGAAACTATTTCAAACTCTACTAAGTCAAAGTTATTAGAAACTCCATTTGTACATTTTCATGTTCACTCACAATTTTCTGTTCTACAATCTACTTCTCAGATTCCAACTTTAGTTGAAGCTGCAAACAAGGATAATATGCCTGCCATTGCTTTAACTGACAAAGGAAATCTTATGGGAGCCTTTCACTTTATTAAAGCAGTTAGAAAACATAATAATTCTCTGGAAGATAAATCAAAAGAAATTAAACCAATAATAGGTTGTGAATTTTATGTTTGTGAAAACCATAATGATAAGACAAGGAGAGATGATGGTTACCAGGTAGTTTTTCTTGCCAAAAATAAAATGGGATATCATAATTTATCCAAAATGAGCTCCTTGGCATATACCTCAGGATTTTATTATGTTCCAAGAATTGACAAAAAAATCGTTGAAAAATTTAAAGAAAACTTGATAGTTCTTACGGGTAATTTATACGGTGAGGTACCATCAAAAATTTTAAATTTAGGAGAAAAGCAAGCTGAAGAAGCTCTTTTATGGTGGAAAAAAATATTTAAGAATGATCTTTATATTGAATTGATGAGACATGATCAAGAAGATGAAAAAAGAGTAAATAAAGGACTACTATCATTTTCAACTAAACATAATATTCCAGTTGTTGCATCAAACAATACATACTATACTAATAAAGAGGATGCAAACGCACACGATATTCTATTATGTTTGAAAGATGGTGAAAAACAAACAACTCCAATAGGAAGGGGTAGAGGGTTTCGTTATGGTCTTCCAAATCAAGAATACTATTTTAAATCTCAACAACAAATGAAGGAGATTTTTAGTGATATACCTGAAGCAATATTCAGTTGTTCAGAAATAATTTCTAAAATAACTTCATTTGATTTAGCAAATGATGTTCTTCTGCCAAAATTTGAAATCCCCGAGAAATTTAAATCTGAGAGTAATGATGATATTGAAAGAGAAAATGCTTATTTAAGATATTTAACTTACAAGGGATCAGAAAGAAGATATCCAAATATTTCTAAGGAAATATCTGAACGACTAGATTTTGAATTAGAAGTGATATCTAATACTGGTTATCCTGGTTATTTTTTAATTGTTCAAGACTTTATTTCAGCAGCAAAAAGTATGGATGTTTCAGTTGGTCCAGGAAGAGGATCTGCAGCTGGATCTGCTGTTGCATACTGCCTTGGAATTACTAATATGGATCCAATTAAATACAATTTACTTTTTGAGAGATTCCTCAACCCTGATAGAGTAAGTCTTCCTGATATTGATATTGATTTTGATGATGAGGGACGTTCAAAAGTAATTGATTATGTAATTAAGAAATATGGATCTAAACAAGTTGCTCAGATCATAACATACGGAAAAATGGCTGCAAAATCTTCAATAAGAGATACAGCAAGAGTTTTGGATTTACCTCTTGGAGATGCTGATCGTATATCAAAATTAGTTCCAAATATAAAATTAGGTCAAATTTTTGGAGGATCTGATAGTTACATTAAAGAACATATAAGAGGGGGAGATGAATTTGCAAAAGTGAAAGAATTGCAAGCTTTGTATAAAGGAGACGACTTAGCTGGAAGAACTTTACAACAAGCAAAAATTCTTGAAGGATCCCTCAGAAATACAGGAATTCATGCTTGTGGAGTAATAATAACTCCCGACGATATAACCCAATTTGTTCCAGTTGCAACTGCAAAAGATTCTGAGCTTGTAGTAACACAATTTGATAACTCTGTGGTTGAGGATGCAGGATTATTAAAAATGGATTTTCTTGGATTGAAAACTTTAACATTAATTAAAGATACCGTCAAGCTTGTAAAATATAAACACAATATTGATCTTAATCCAGATGAATTTCCGTTAGATGATGAAAAAACATATTCTCTATTTCAAAGAGGGGATACGGTTGGAATTTTTCAATATGAGTCAGCTGGAATGAAAAAATATTTAAAGGATTTAAAACCTACTGTTTTTGCTGATTTAATAGCAATGAATGCTTTGTATAGGCCTGGACCACTTGAGTATATCCCTAGTTTTGTTGCTAGAAAAAATGGAACTGAACAAATAAGCTTTGACCTACCTGAAATGGCAGAATTTCTCGAGGAAACATATGGAATTACTGTTTACCAAGAACAAGTAATGCTCTTATCCCAAAAACTGGCAGGTTTTTCCAAGGGTGATGCAGACTTGTTAAGAAAGGCTATGGGTAAAAAGATTTTTTCTCTGTTAGAAAAATTAAAACCAAAATTTTTAAAGGGTGGGAAAGAAAGAAATCATCCTGAAGAAATTTTAGAAAAAATATGGAAAGATTGGGAAGCTTTTGCATCATATGCTTTTAATAAGTCACATTCAACATGTTATGCATGGATTGGCTTTCAAACGGCATATCTTAAATCACATTATCCAGCAGAATATATGGCTGCAGTTTTGTCCAATAACATGAACGATATTAAACAGGTTTCTTTTTTCATGGAAGAATGTAAGCACATGGGATTAGAAGTTCTTGGACCTGATGTTAATGAATCTTTCTATAAGTTTACAGTAAATGACAACCAAGCAATACGTTTTGGCATGGGTGCTGTTAAGGGAGTAGGTAAAGGTGCCGTTGAAACTATAATCCGAAATCGTGAAAAAGAAAAATATGAATCAATTTTTGATATGTCCAAGAGAATTGATTTACGTGCAGCAAATAAAAAAACATTCGAAAATTTGGCATTAGCTGGAGGTTTTGACAGTTTTACCCCCCACAGAGCCCAATATTTTAATCCTGATGGTGATGGCATAATGTTTTTTGAAAAAGCTATGCGATTTGGCGCTAAATATCAGCAAAATCAAAACTCTTCTCAGATCAATTTATTTGGAGATGAAGATAATTCAACATATCAAGAATTAATTATACCTGAATGTAATGAATGGGAGAAGTTAGACTTATTGAAAAAAGAAAAAGAAGTGGTGGGGATTTATATATCTGCTCACCCTTTAGATGAGCATGTAAGAGCAATAAAGTTATTTAAATCTGCACCACTTAGTATTCTAAATGATATTGATTCATTGATAAATAAAGATCTATACTTTACTGGAATTATTAATGATTTTGAAAAGCTTACCTCAAAAAATGGAAATGGATGGGGTAAATTTATTTTAGAAGATTTTGATGATCAGCATGAATTTAGAATTTTTGGTGAGGAGTTTTTAAAATTCTCTCATTTTATAAACTTCAATTCACTTGTTAGATTTAGAGTTTCTATTAGAGAAGGATGGCGCAATAGAGATACGGGAAAATTAGGTCCTCCTAGAATAAAATTTTTACATTTTG
>TARA_B110000003_G_scaffold272185_1_pt1 | contig 11736 bp, 9 predicted proteins | sample TARA_B110000003 | Tara Oceans TARA_B110000003 (sample SAMEA4396424) | marine metagenome | biome: Westerlies Biome; feature: [SRF] surface water layer (ENVO:00010504); material: water (ENVO:00002006), including particulate matter (ENVO:01000060) such as... | depth 5 m
TCAACAATTTCACTGTCATTTTTATAGAAAAAATGAAGATCAACATTATTTGGGCCAGGATATATATCATGAATGTAATCGGGGTCTGCTCCCCAGGTAAAATCATGTACATTATTTGCTATAAAATGCCATTTTAATAATCCTTTTTTAGATTTACCTTTTTTAGTTTTAGAATATCCATGACCCACTTCTTCTGGGTTTTGAAGAATTCCACTTGCGGCAACAGTGTATTTTTTATCAATAAAAAGTTCAACATCATAACTCCCCCAAACACCATGAAACTCTCTTCCTAAATATGGTTCTGCATTCCAACCATCATAATCATATTCAGCTAATTTAGGAAACCATTGAGCCATTGAAAGGGCAACATTTTCTTTAGAGTTTTTGCCAGCTCTTCTAACCATGTATGGAACTTGACCAGAAAAATCCATTGAGAAAACAGTTGATTGATTAGGACCAATTGCTTTATTTAATGAAACTTCAAGGATTGTGCCAGATAATTCAGTTTCAATTAATACCCCCTCTTGTTTAAGATTTAAAACAGTTAGTTTTCCTATATCTTTTGGTTTAAGAGTGTCTATGTCAATTTTGAATCGAGTATTTTTATCGGCACCAGATTTATTTCTCACAGCCATTTCGCTTCCAGGCTGAAAAGCATTAAAAAAAAGGTGAAAAAAAACTTTATTCAATGTGTCAGGAGAATTATTTGTGTAATTAATTGTTTGACTTCCTTCATATTGAAATGTTTTCACATCCATTTTTACACTCATTTTATAATCTGCTCTTTGTTGCCAATAGTTCTGCCCATATAAATTAAAAACAGAAAAAAATATGCTAATTAATAGAAAGAAATTAAACTTCATTTTATTTTGTTGTTGAAGCAAGGATTAATGCATTATACAAATTAACAATTTTTCCTGATTTTGATAAATTCTCTGGCGAAACGACCTCTTGAGAACCTGGATTATTCAAAGAGTTATACATCGGAATTCCTGAATCAAGAAGGATTTTTTTAATCGCTGGTGCCTTAAGTTTAGGATAGAAAGATCTAATTATAGCAGCAACACCGGATACACTAGGCGCTGCCATGGAAGTTCCGCTATTAAAGTCATATTTATTATTTGGAATAGAAGAATATATTTGATAACCAGGAGCAAAAAGATCTACATTTATCGAACCAAAATTAGTAAAGTAAGCAGGAAGGTCTTCACTGTACATGTAAGTAGAAGCCCCAACATTAATCATGTTGTTTGCAATTTCTTTACCATTTATTTCATCATTAGGAAAGGTTTTATTTAATCCAGGATTAATATTTTCAGAATCATTTCCAGAAGCATTTATAATTAGGACATCTTTTTTTGCAGCATATTTAATGGCATCATATACCCAATTAGATTGAGGAGAGTAAGATTTACCGAAGCTTGTATTTATAATTTTAGCACCATTATTTGCAGCATATCTTATCGCTAATGCTACATCTTTGTCATATTCATCACCGTCAGGGACAGCTCTTAAAGTCATGATTTTGACATTATCATATATTGATAAAATAATTCCACTAACATGAGTTCCATGATTTGCAGAATCTTTATTTGGACCAATTACATTTGGATTTCCGTAATTGGTATCATTAATATCATTTGGGTCATCACCAACTATTGACCTTCCCTCGAAATCTAGATTAATGTGATATTTTAATCTATTATTATAATATTTAATTGCACCTTCTAATCTTTCAATGCTTAAGCTATTTTTTTTAAAAAATTTTAGAAAATCAATGGCATCAAGCACATCTAAAGTTTTAAAGTTTATCTTTTCGGCATCATTTAACGAATAAGAATCTTTATTTAATACAGAACGAATTATACTATCGTATTTAGTATGTTTTTTAATAAGGTCTTTACCTCTTTCAATTCTTTGATTAGATGTATTTTTAACTTCTTCTATTTCAGTTTTATATATATTGAAGAGAGAATCGTTTTTAGAGGTTTTTCTTATAAGCCTTAAATATTCCATATTCTCCTTATCAGATTTTCCTAAAAAATTCCAGCCATTTATGTCATCGACGTATCCATTTTTGTCATCATCTATATTATTATTTGGAATTTCTTTTTTATTAACCCATGTTGATTCAGAAATTAAAGAATGTTCTATATCAACTCCGGAGTCTATAACTGCAACTATAACAGAAGACCCTTTATTATTTTTTAAAAGCTCTTCTTTTGCTTTTTTTACACTCATTCCAGGAATGCTATCTTTATTTAAATCTAAAAGAAACCAATTTTTTTTCTCACCTTCATCTATTTTTTCTTTCCCTTTATTTTGATTATTTACAACTATCGGGTCACTAGAAAATTTTAAAGTACCACATCTAATGAAGAAGATTAATAAAAGTAAAATGTATATATTTTGCATGGTTATTATAATTTCAAAAATAAGAATCAAATTTATAACTCTCTTTAAAACGAACACCTTTTTCTGTTTTTTTTAAAGAGATTAATTCATTAGCCGCATCATGCTCCATAAATAAAAGATAATTGTTTTTTAAAGCCTTATCAAGAAAAATGGATTTTTCTTCAAGTGTTTTTAATGGCCTTGTGTCATAACCCATTATATATGGAACAGGAATATGTCCAATAGTAGGAATGAGATCACCAGCAAAAACGATAGTTTCTTTTTTATATTTTAATAAAGGAAGCATTTGCTTTTCAGTATGACCGTCAAAAGTAAGAATATCAAATGAAAAATTATAATTCTTTATTATTGGACCTTTACCTTTTATAAATTTTAGCTGTCCACTTTCTTTAATTGGGTTAATATTTTCAGGAACAAAAGATGCTTTTTCTCTAACGTTCGAGTTTTTAGCCCAATTCCAGTGATCTTCATGAACCCAAAAAACTGCATTTTTAAATGCTGGAGAAAGGGTTCCATTTTTTTTTCTTTCAATAGCTCCTCCACAATGATCAAAATGTAAGTGTGTAAAAAAAACATCAGTTATATCATTTCTAGTAAAACCATATTTTTTTAATGAATTATCAATGGAGTAATTTCCCCATAAATCATAGTAACTGAAAAATTTTTCACTTTGTTTATTTCCAAATCCAGTATCTATTAATATTAAGCTTTTTCCATCTTCTATCAATAAACATCTAGTTGCCATCTCAATTTTATTATTATGATCAGCAGGGTTGGTTTTTTCCCATAAAGGTTTTGGAACGACTCCAAACATAGCCCCTCCGTCTAATTTAAAATTTCCAGCTTCAATAGGATAAAGGGTCATAATTTATTTTAATTCGAGTTAAATTATTATCAGAGGTCATGTAAAGAAAGTCTTCTTTTTTATCAAAAGCACAATTTGCGACTCTGCTTCCAGGGTTTATTGTTCCTAAATGCTTTCCTGTATTATCAATAATTAAAACACCCCCTGGACCAGTAGCAAAAATTGTTCCAGATGAATGTATTTTTAACCCATCAAATAAACCTTTATTTGTTTTAGCCAGCGTAGCTCCGTTAAAAAATATTTTTTCATTAATTAAAGTGTCATTATAAATTTCATAAACAGTTATTATAGGAATATTTTTGTCAGAATTTGCAACATAGAGAAAATTTTCATCATTTGAAAGCGCAATCCCATTTGGCCGGCTTAAATTATTTATCAATAATTTTAATTTGTTGTCTTTAAATTTATAAACACCATTAAAACTAATTTCTTTTAAACTATCAAGATCTTGATTTGCTAATCCATAAGGGGGATCAGTAAAAAAGATTGACCCATCTTTTGATATAGTAAGATCATTAGGACTGTTAAGTATATTACCATTGTAATTATCAACAATAGTTTCAAATTCAGGATTTTTTGAAGGCCAATCCTTTAATTTAGCTAGTCTACGATCGCCATGTTGACAGAGAATTAATTCACCTTCAGAATTAATAATTAAACCATTTGCCCCCCCATTTGCAGAATTTTTTGGATAACCGGTTTTTCCACTAGGATTTAAAAATATCTCCAATCCATTTTTTTCGGTCCATAAGTAAGCTTTATTTTCAGGAACATCAGTAAAAATAACACCATTTAATTTTGAAGACCAAACAGGACCTTCAGACCAACTAAAACCGGAAGCCAGGACTTCAACCTTACTTGATGAGGAAATAAAATGATAAGCATTATCATTTATAATTTCAATTGAGCCTATATATTTATTTGAATTGGTTTTACAATTTGATAATATAAAAAAAGATAGAAAGATTAATAAATATTTATTTGAATTCATAAGACTTTTTTTTACTAATTTAATATTAACTATTTAAACAGATTAGCATAAATAATTATAAAATAAATTCTTAAATTTTTAACATAAAAATTTATCTGAGCTTTGCTTATATTTAAAGAATAAAAAATTTTTATGAATTTGGAGTTTTTGATTCTTTTGATTGGGTTTGGAATGGTGGCTATAGCAGGGAATCAAATAGCAAAATTTTTCCAAAAAATTAAATTTCCATTAGTAACAGGGTTAATCATTACGGGAATTATAGCAGGTACATCTTTATTAAACTTTATACCTTCTGAAACATTACCAAAATTAAATTTTCTTAATAGTATAGCATTGGCAATAATAGCTTTTTCAGCTGGAGCTGAATTATATATAAAAGATTTAAGAAGCAGAATTTCAAGTATAAAATGGATGACCATTGGTCAGCTTTTTGTAACTCTGATCATGAGCGCATGGGTGATTTATTTTTTTGCATCAAAAATTCCATTTATGAATAGCTTAGACGATAAAACAAAAATTGTAGTTTCTGTTTTGTTTGGGGTTATTTTTGTAGCAAGATCACCATCATCAATTATCGCAGTAATTAATGAGTTAAGAGCTAACGGCCCTTTTACTAAAACAGCGATAGGTGTTACTGTGGTAAAAGATGTATTAGTAATAATTTTATTTTCTATTTGCTTTACAGTTTCCAAGTCAGTTGTAAATGGTGATCAATTTGGAATTACTTTTTTGGGTTTTCTTTTTTCAGAATTAATATTATCATTCATTTTAGGAATATTAATTGGAAAAGTTTTGAATCTAATTCTTTCGGTTGAAATCTTTAATCTATTAAAAGGTGGGTTAATTATTTTAGTTGGATATGGTGTATATGTTTTATCTTTTTTTGTAAAGGAGAAAACAGGAGAATTTTTAACTCATGAAATTTTATTAGAACCCTTATTAATTTGTATAATAGGAAGTTTTTATATAACTAATTATTCTAAAAACAGGATTGAATTTATTGAACTTCTTCATACTATTAGCCCAACTATCTATGTTGTCTTTTTTACTTTAATTGGAGCCTCTTTATCTTTTCAAACTTTAATTCAAGTTTTTTGGATTGCAATTGCCCTGTTTTCTCTAAGAATTTTTACTATGTTTTTGGGAGGAATATTTGGAGTATTGGCATCTAAAGACGATAAGTCATATTTATTTATATCTTGGATGCCTTATGTTTCTCAAGCAGGAGTTGCTTTAGGGCTGACAACTATAATAGCCTCAGAATTTCCAACATGGGGATTAGAGTTTCAAACTATAATTATTGGAATAATTGTAATTAATCAACTAGTCGGAGATCCATTATTTAAATGGTCAATTAATTTTACTAATGAAAGTAATTTAAAACATAAAACCCCTGATTTTGATGGCATTAAGGATGTTATGATTTTTGGATTAGAAAGTCAATCAATTGCTCTTGCAATGAATTTAAAAAAGGGAGGATGGGTTCCTTCAATTATTTCTTTAGAAGAGTTAAATGATCAAAAAAACACTGATTTAGAAATTATAAGTATAAAAAATATTTCTCCAGAATCATTTGAACGATTGTCACTAAAAAAAGCTGATGCAATTGTTTGTTTGTTATCGGATAAGGAAAATTATGATGTGTCTAAAATAATATACGATTCATATGGAACAAAAGATATTATAGTTAGATATAATGGAGAAAGAGAAATATATGATAAATTAGTTGATTTGGGGGTTAGGATTATTGACCCATCACTTGCAATGATTAATCTACTTGATCATTTTGTTAGATCTCCAAATGCTACATCTATTTTATTGGGATTATATAAAAATCAGGAAACAGTTGACGTTATTATTCGAAACAAAGATATTCATGGGATGACATTAAGAGACATGAGATTCCCGACAGATGTAATAGTTCTATCAGTAATCAGAGCAGGGCAAGTTTTAATATCACATGGATTCACAAGGCTTAGATTAGGTGACACAGTTACACTAGTTGGAACTAAGAAAAGTGTAGAAAATGTTAGGTTTAAATTGGAGTCATAAATATATTGATAGTATTACTATTTCTTTTTAAAGCTGAATAACCAATTCATTATTTCAACTTCTTCAAATGCAGGATCCCAACTATTATGCCCTACATTTTCATAAAGAGTTAATTTAGATTCAGAATTATAAGTCTTAATACTATTATAAATATTTATGGATAATTCGGGAGGAACAACATTGTCTTTCAATCCATGAAAAATCCAAAGAGGAGTCTTTTTAAAAAATTTTGCCCAATTAGGATTTGCACCCCCACAAATAGCTATTCCTGCAGCAAAGTAATTAGGGTTTCTAGCTACTAATTCAAATGTCCCCATTCCGCCCATTGACAAACCAGCCATATAACGTTTGTTAGGATCAATTTTATAAGTATTTTCAATATTAGAAAGTAAAGATTCAACAATTAATAACTGCGAGTTTTCAGGCAAACTATCTGAAAAACTTTCTTTTTGAGTTGGATATTTTGGATTGGGAATTCCCTTAATTTTTGCCCAATAAGAGTTTTTTGGACATTGTGGGAAAATAATTATAGATGGAAAAGAATTTCTAAATTCATAGCTTAAAAAAAAATTACTTAAATGATAAAGTTGGGCTTCATTATCGTTTCCTCTTTCACCTGCTCCGTGAAGAAATAGTAATAACGGATATTCTTTAGTTGAATCAAAGTTTTTTGGAAGTAAAATTCTATAAGGAAGGGAATCAGTATTTTTTTTGAATAAAACTTTTTGATAATCTTGTCCAAATAAATTAAAATTTAATGACAATAATAATAAAAAAGAAAGACTTTTTTTCATTTATTCATTCAGTTTAAGTACTGCCATAAACGCCTGTTGAGGAATTTCCACATTTCCTACCTGCCTCATTTTTTTCTTTCCTTTTTTTTGTTTTTCTAAAAGTTTTCTTTTTCGAGTTATATCGCCTCCGTAACATTTTGCAGTAACATCTTTCCTTAATGCTTTTACTGTTTCTCGAGAGATAATTTTAGCCCCAATTGCAGCTTGAATTGGTATATCAAATTGTTGACGAGGAATTAGTTCTTTTAGTTTTTCACACATTTTTTTTCCAATTGTATATGAATTTTGAGAGTGAATTAATGAGGATAGAGCATCTACGGGATTATTGTTTAAAAGGATATCTAATTTAACTAAAGAAGATTTTTTAAATCCTATTGGACTATAGTCAAAGGAAGCATATCCTTTAGAAACACTTTTAAGCCTGTCATAGAAATCAAAAACAATTTCTGCTAAAGGCATATCAAAAGAAAGCTCTACTCTGTCGGTAGTAATATATGTTTGATTTGTTATTTGACCTCTTTTTTCAATACAAAGATTCATTACATTTCCAATAAAATCAGATTTAGTAATTACACTTGCCTTGATAAAAGGTTCTTCAACTTTTTCTAGTGATGAAGGATCAGGAAGGTCTGAAGGGTTGTTTACTATAATTGAAACCAAAGGTCTTTTTTTTGTAAAAGCTTGATAAGAAACATTAGGCACAGTAGTTATTACTGGCATATTAAATTCTCTTTCAAGTCTTTCTTGAATAATTTCTAAATGAAGCATACCTAGAAAACCACACCTAAATCCAAAACCTAATGCAGCGGAGCTTTCAGGAATAAAAACTAAAGAAGCATCATTTAATTGTAGTTTTTCCATGCTATTTCTTAATTCTTCATAATCATCTGTGTCTACAGGATAAATTCCAGCAAAAACCATAGGCTTAACTTCTTCGAAACCTTCAATTGCTTTTTTAGTTGGATTATCAGAGGCAGTAATTGTGTCTCCCACTTTAACTTCTTTGGCCTCTTTTATGCCAGTAATTAGATAACCTACATCTCCGGCAAAGATTTCTTTTTTTGGTAATTGATTCAACATTAAAGTTCCAATTTCATCAGCGTAATAATCTTTTTTAGTTGACATAAATTGAATTTTTTGACCTTTTAATATTTTGCCGTTTATAATTCTAAAATAAGTTTCTATTCCTCTAAAGGGATTATAAACAGAATCAAAAATTAATGCTTCTAAAGGGAGATTAGCACTTCCTTTTGGACAAGGAATTTTATTGACAATATTTTCAAGAATTTTTTCTACTCCTTCACCCGTTTTAGCAGAAGCTTTGATAATATCTTCTTTTTTACAACCTAATAAATCTATAATGTCATCTGTAACTTCCTCAACGTTAGCTGAGGGAAGGTCTACTTTGTTTAAAACAGGAATTATTTCTAAATCATTTTCAAGGGCTAAGTATAAATTGGAAATAGTTTGTGCTTGTATACTTTGCGAAGCATCAACAATTAATAAAGCTCCTTCACATGCAGCAATAGATCTAGAAACTTCGTATGAAAAATCAACATGGCCTGGAGTGTCAATTAAGTTTAGAATATAATCTTCATTATTATGTTGAAAATTCATTTGAATAGCATGCGATTTTATTGTAATTCCTCTTTCTCTTTCAAGATCCATATTATCCAATAATTGATCTTTTTTTTCTCTTTCAGAAATAGAACCAGTAACATCTAAAAGTCGATCAGCCAATGTACTTTTTCCGTGGTCAATATGAGCTATTATGCAAAAATTGCGAATGTTTTTCATTAATTGTTTTGAAATGACAAAGATAAGTCATTTGAATTCGAGATTTATAATCCTTTAAAAAGATTAATTTTGCAAAAAAGATTATTTAATCATGGTAAAAATTGGAAAAATTGAATTTAGTTCATTTCCTCTTTTGTTAGCACCAATGGAAGATGTTAGTGATCCACCGTTTAGAGCCTTGTGTAAAGAAAATGGAGCTGATATTGTTTATACTGAATTTATTTCAAGTGAAGGTTTAATAAGGGATGCTATAAAAAGTATTCAAAAACTTGATATATATGAAAAAGAGAGACCTGTAGGAATTCAAATTTTTGGATCTAATCTTGAATCTATGTTAAAATCAATTGATATCGTTGAGGCATCAAAACCAGATATTATAGATATAAATTTTGGATGTCCTGTAAAAAAAGTTGTATGTAAGGGAGCGGGTGCGGGTATATTAAAAGATATTCCTTTAATGGTTAAGTTAACTAAAGAAATGGTAAAAAGAACAAAATTGCCGGTTACTGTAAAAACAAGATTAGGCTGGGATGAAAAATCAATTAAGATTGTTGAGGTTGCTGAAAAGCTCCAAGATGTAGGGATTTCTGCAATTTCTATACATGGAAGAACAAGAGCTCAGATGTATAAAGGAGAAGCTAATTGGAATAAAATAGCTGAGGTTAAAAATAATCCTAGAATGAATATTCCTGTTTTTGGAAATGGGGATGTTAACTCTCCGGAAAAAGCAAAATTAATGAGAGATTATTATGGTTTAGATGGAGCTATGATAGGAAGGGCATGTATTGGAAATCCATGGTTTTTTAATCAAGTAAAGTATTATTTAAAAGAAAATTCTTATTTAAAACCCCCATCCATTTCTGAAAGAGTAGAAGCTGTTAAAAGACATTTAAAAATGTCTATATCATGGAAAGGTGAAATTTTGGGAATATTAGAAACTAGAAGACACTATTCTAATTATTTTAAGGGAATATCAAATTTTAAATCTATTAGAACAAAATTAGTTACGTCTAATTCTTCAATTGAAGTTTTTGAAATATTGGAAGAAGTTTTAGAAAAGTATTCTAATTATGAATTTATAGCTTGATTAGAAATTTTTTTCACTCCTCGTATCGACCAAAGACTACTTATTGATCCTAAAATAATAAGCGTTAAGAAAACAGTGATTATATTTTTTAAGTTAAATTCAACAGGATAAGCAAGATTTGTTCCGGGCACATAAATTAGTGAAGAATATTTTTGAATAAAGACTAAAAAAGCACCCAAAGAAATTCCTGTAACCCCTCCAATAAAACAGATAATTAATCCTATTAAATAAAATATTTGACTAAGATTTTTATTTGACATTCCCATTGCAATTAAGATTTTCATTTCTTTTTTCTTATTGATAATCATCATAATTAAAGACCCAATTAAATTAAATAAAGAAACTATCATAACTAATGAGAAAATAAAATAAACTACTATATTTTCTGTATTAAGCATTTTATATAGGGCCGCATTTTTTTCTAGTCTAGATGTAAGTTTTATTTTTTCTCCAACAATTAACTTTATTTTTTTTTCAAGCTGTTTTTTGTTTTCAGTATTGTTTGTTTTAAGAATTATATTACTGTGTTGATTTTCTTTTAAGTTAAGAAGGTCTTTGGCAAATGAAATAGATGTAAAAATGTATTTGTTGTCTAATTCTTCATTAATTTGATAGAGACCAACAACAATTAATGGCAGACTTTTAAATGGGTTAAGATTTAAAATACTTGAAGTTTTATTTTGCGGAACACTAATTTTAAGAAAAGAAGAATAATCATATACACCAAGACCTAATTTTGTTGAAATTCCATAACCTATTACTGTTTTAGAAGTATCATAATCAATCCAATCTCCAATTAAAACAAGATCTTTTATTGGGATTACTTTATTATAAGTAGAATCAACTCCTTTTAATACAGCAACTTGATTTTTTTCTTTAAAGGATAAAAAAACCTTTTCTTCAATTTGGGGAGCAACTTCAATTATTTCATCTATATTTTTTATTTCTGAAATTTTTTTAGATGAAAGAGTTAAATATTTTCCAGTTGTTGGACTTAATTCATAATCTGCATCAAATTTATTTGAAAATGAAAGTCCAAAGGTTTTCAACCCATCAAAAGCACTAAGAACAATAAATAATGAGGCAGAGGATATTATTATAAGAATTAAAGAAAAGAAATTTATTCTGTTAATTACTGTTTGTTCATTTTTAGAAAAGAAATATCTAAATGCTATTTTAAAAACATGTGTCATGTTTTTTTATTTTTTAATATGTTCTTATTGTATTCAGAGTCTTTACTTTGCTTTAAAGATTTTTCAATTCCCTCAATATAATCTAAAGAATCATCCAAAATAAATTTAAGTTCAGGAATTTTTCTAAGTTGATTTTTTAAATTTTGTGAAAGGTCATATTTTATTTTTGAACTATTACTTGAAAGATTCTCTATTAGAATTAATGATTTATTTGAAGGGAAAACACTAATATAAATTTTAGCTAACGAAAGATCAGGTGTAACATATACTTTTGTTACAGAAATAATTAAATTAGAGAACGCTCCTTTTCTAATATAATTTTGTAATAGAATTGCTAATTCTTTTTGAAGAAGATTGTTAAATTTTTTTTGTCTGGGAGATTCATTTTTAAACATATAGCAAAAATAGGTATTTAATAATTTTTATTTTTTTTATTTGTTGGGATAGGTTCATTTAATAATTGTTTATTTTTGGCAACTATCTAATTAATAAAACGGGTCCTATAGCTCAGTTGGTTAGAGTAGCTGACTCATAATCAGTTG